>Ga0068863_100000075_pt1 | contig 109825 bp, 94 predicted proteins | sample KBSSwiS62_FD_66596 | JGI IMG/M metagenome (GOLD analysis project Ga0068863, IMG submission 66596) | Switchgrass rhizosphere microbial communities from Kellogg Biological Station, Michigan, USA - KBS Switchgrass S6-2 | ecosystem: Host-associated > Plants > Roots > Rhizosphere > Soil ... | reverse complement strand
TCAAGATGGTCGCTCAAACTGAACAGGGACTTCGGATCCACCACGGCTCTCCATGATCGTTCTCGATCAATGAATCACCTTCGACGCCAAAACTCCATCGGTTTTTGCGGGTGTCCAGCTGACGCAGAGCCAGTTCGATAACGGCTCGGCAGCGACGACGATGCAGCAGCCGATCACGGCGGCCAACCCGACGGGCGCATTCAACCGTCCCTCCACGGTCACCACGCCAGTGACCGGCTTCCAGACCGTCTATCCCGGCTTTGCTTTCTCGCGATACAGCCTGGCCTATTTCACGCAAGACCAGTTGAGCCAGGAATTCCAGGCGATCGGCGATTTCGGTGATCAGCTGAAATACGCCATCGGCGCGCTTTATTATCAGGAAAAGGTCACCGACAACGCGCAGGCCATCAATACCAATGCCTTCACCGATGCGGCGGGCAGCACCTACACTGTGCTCAACATCGATCCGGCGACCCGCGCCATCGACCGTGCAAGTCATGTCAAGACGACCAGCGTCGGCGTCTATGGCCAGGCGACCTACACGCCGCCGATATTGAACGACATCTTTCGTCTGACGGGCGGCGCGCGCTGGACCCGTGACGAGAAAAAGGGATCGCTGTTTATCGTGAACAATGCGGCCCCGATCCTTCCTGTAAACGGCGTCAATGTTCAGGCGCCGATCGGCCTCGACTCGCACTGGTCGCGCGTCGATCCGTTGGTCAACCTCGCCGTTGACCTGACTGACGATATGCATATCTACGGCAAGTGGAGCACCGGCTATAAGTCGGGCGGCGCAAACTCCCGCGCGCTGGACTATGAGCCGTTCAACCCTGAAACGGTCTCCATGTTCGAAATTGGTGCGAAGACCGAATTCTTCGATCATCATGCCCGCTTCAACATCGCGGCCTATACGGGCGACTATAAGAACATCCAACTCCACTTCAGCGGCCTGTATGAGGATGTCATCAATGGCGTGCGGGTCGCGACGACGCGCACCACCACCAACACCGTCAATGCGCCCGGCAAGGGCAAGCTGAAGGGCATCGAGGCCGAACTGACTGTTGCGCCGGTGACCGGCCTTACTCTTTCGGCCAGCTATTCCTACAACAGCGTGAAGATCCCTGACACGCTCAATCCCTTCCCGGTGACGGGCAATAACGGCCAGCCCAGCCCGTTCGCCGTGCCGATCTATCAGGTCTACACGCCGACCCATTCGGCGAGCGGATCGATCGATTATGAAGTGCCGGTCAATGACATGACCGTCCGCTTCCACCTCGATGGCAATTATGACAATGGCTATTATGGCGCCTACACCGATCCGGGCTACAATGCGCTGACGGGTGTCGTCACCTACAAGCAGCCCAAGGGAGAATCCGGCCTGATCTTCAACGGGCGGGTTTCGCTTGCGGATATCGAGTTGGGCAATGGCGGGGCAAAGATGACCATCTCCGCCTGGGCGCGCAACCTGTTCAACGAAGAGCATGTCTTCCTGAAGTCCGCCGCCGCGACCAGCGGCGTGGCCGGGTTCTTCAACGATGCGCGCACCTTCGGTGGCGAACTCAATATGAAGTTCTGAAGTCATAAACTGCGGATATAAGACCGCAGGACGGCCGGCGGGCGCACATCATACCGGGATTGCGCCCGCCGCCTCTTTTGAATTTACGCAAGGACGACGAACGATGCGCAAATTTTCCTTTCTCATCGCCCTAACGACTGTGCTGGCCAGCCAGCCGGTTATGGCCGGAACTGTCGACAAGGCGCAGGTTGAACGCACGGCGACCGGGGACCTGTCGGTCGAGTGGAGCGACAGCGATCCCGTCGACGTCTTTGTCACCGATAATCCGGCGAGCAGCGTAGCGCAGGCCAAGCTTGTGTCCGACAAGGATCGCGATGGCCGGTTCCTTCTCCCTGCCGCGGGGGTCGAACGCCGCTATTTCCTGCTGCGTGACGGGAAGACGAAGCGCGTGGTGACGGTGGCCGAACGGGTGTTGCCGCTCGAACATGGCTCCAATTTCCGTGACATAGGCGGCTATCCGGCTGCTGGTGGGAAGCATGTCCGCTGGGGACTGATCTACCGATCCGGCGCTTCGGCGATATTGACCGATGCCGACGTGCAGCAGGTGCAGGCCCTGGGCCTGAAGCAGCTGGTCGATCTTCGGTCGAGCGAGGAGCGCGTACTTGCGCCGACGCGCATCGACGGCGTGCCCTATACTGCGGTCGGCTATTCCATGGCGGCGGTGCTGAAGCCCGCCGGCGGCAGCGGCGAGATCAAGAATGGCGGCGCGATGTACCGCAACTTCCCGACCTTCCTGGCGCTGCAGCTTCGGATCGTGTTCGCCGACCTGCTCGCGCAAAAAGGGGCGATCGCCTATAATTGCTCCGCAGGGCAGGATCGCACCGGGTTCGTCACGGCCATCATCCTGAGCGCGCTGGGAACGCCGCGCAACATCATCATTCAGGATTATCACCTGTCGACGAAATATCGGCAGCCGGCGAACGAGATGCCCAAGATCAATCTGGCCGCGCATCCGAACGACCCCGCCGCTGCCCTGTTCGCCCGGTATCAGGATGATCCGCGCGGCATGGTGGCGCAGCCTTTGAAGGAAGCCGATGGAACGGCGTTCCTCTCATCGGCCTTCGACGAGATCGACAAGCGCTGGGGTTCAGTCGACGGCTATCTCGAAAAGGAAATAGGCCTCAACAAGGTCGATATCGCCAATTTGCGTCGGATCTATCTGCAATAGCTGCGGGCAGATTGACGCGGAACTCGCCGGGCATCGGCGGCTGCGAGTCCAGCATAATCTGGCCAAACATCGCATCTCGCCCGGGCCGGTAAACTCTGGCGATCAGTCCATGAAGCCGCGCTCATGAGTGGCGTCGAACTTGCGCACGCCGGAGATATCAATCCGCTCCGCCCAGGACCCGAGCACATTCTGCACCGACGCTTGCGCCAGATGCGTAGCGAGCGCCTGTTCGTCGCGCCAGCGCTCATAGACGAGCACCGTGCCATCCTGAGGACTGTCGATGGAGAAATGATAGTTAAGGCAGCCGTCCTCTTTCAGCGTCGGCTCGACAAGCGTGCGCAGCGTGGAGGCAAGGTCTTCGACCAGTTCGGGGGCTGTCTTCAAATGTCCAGCAAGTACGATCATTGCGTCAAAATCCTCTTTGTCGGGAAAGGCTTAAATCACCATGCAGGACCGTCGCCGCCTGGAACAGTGGGGCCGGTCAGCCAGTTGCCGGTTATGCCGATCTTGATCTCGGAGCCCTTCGCGACTTCCGTGCCAGCGTCGGGCGTGACGAACATGATGCGATTGGGCGCCCAGACCGAGCCGATAATCTCATCCTCGTCCGATGAGAGCGTTACGCCAGCGATCTTGCACATTTCCCGTGCGCGCTCGCGGGTCTGGCCACGGACTTCGGGGACATAGGCCTTTGCCGGGTCCTCATGGACTTTCAGCACACGGGCCTTTTCGCGCTCGGCTTCCTCTGCGGCGAGGGTCTCGTCGAATTCCGGGCCATGATAGTCGACCTCCCAGTCGAAGGAGATCATATTCTCCAGAATGTCGGGCAGGAATGGGGTCATGCGCAAATGCGACCAGTGCGACATATAGCGCTCCATAGCCTCATAGGTGTCGATGTCGCAGCAGTTGGCGAAATCGAAATCGCCGGAATGGAAGCGGGTATGGACCACTTTGCCGTGGCTATAGTCTCGCACCTCCCGGTTGAGGTGTGAGAGCTTCTTCACTTCCTCGATAAACAAGTCGATCTTTGCTGGATCGGCGTTCTTCTTGAACTTCAGCATCACCACGTGGCGGATCATCACTCTCTCCCATTGTACGCCTGTGTCCGGCCATGATTCGAACGTGAAGGCGTCTATTGAGGGGAAGACTAACCCGGCAATTTTTGTATGGTGCCTGTCAGATTAAACAGGTGTGCTCAGACCTCGGCGCTAAACCCGATATCGGCCAATTCCGCCGCCAGCACTTCGCGCATGCGCTCCGGCGTCCAGTCATCCGGCGCGAAACAGGCTTCCAGGGATATGCCCGCGACCGCCGCGATCAGGCGCCGGGCCTCAAACAGCAGGTCTTGCGGCCCGGCGCCCTTGCGCTGCACGAGCATCCGCCGATACAGTTCGAGACTCTGTTCGGCTGCGCTGCGGCGTTCTTCAAGATATTCAGGCTCAAGATGCGCTTTGCCCCAGAAGGCGATCCATACGTGCCAGTTGCGCCGCCCATCGTCAGTCAGCGGCATGATCTCACCCAGGCAGTCGAGCAGCGGCAGGCCGGCATCGAACGCAGCTTCCAATCGTTCACGGGCGCGGTCATTGGCGAGCTGATAGACGCCGAAAAGCAGTTCATTCTTGTTGCGGAAATAGTGGGAGACGATCGACGTGCTGCATGCGGTCGCCGCTGCGATCTCACGGAAGGTCAGAGCATCTATGCCCCGGTCGGCGACGACATCGAACGCCACCGACAAAACGAGCGTCCGGCGCTCCTGCTTGTCGACAATAATTGGCATCGAATGTCTGGTCGTTCCGGCTCAAAATTGCCCATGCGCGACTTTCAGACTGGGCGCCTACTTGTCAACTGATCGATCAGATCGGAACGGCGGAAAGATATCTGGCGCGCTCGCTATGCCCGGGCCGAAAATTCGGACCCAAATATGGGGGGGGGGGCGGGCTGGCTGCCCGCCCCCTTATCACCTTACAGGCCTTCGACGGCCTTGCTGACCAGGACGTTCACCGAAACGCGGCGGTTCTGCGCCTTGCCTTCCGGCGTGCTGTTGTCCGCCAGCGGGTCTGCTTCGGACATGCCGGTGGGGGTGAGCATGCGATAGGGCTTCCAGTGGCACGCCTGCTGGAGATAGTTGACGACGCCGCTGGCGCGCTTCTCGCTGAGGCGCTGGTTGAGTTCTTCGCTGCCGGTGGAATCGGTATAGCCCACGACCAGCAGCAGGGCGTTCTCCGTACCCTCGGCCGTTGTCGCCGCCGCGCAGAGATCGCTCTTGGCCTGTGCGGACAAGACCGCCTTGCCCGTGGCGAAGTTCACATTCGTCGTGCTCTTGACGTTATACTTGTCGATGTCGCCCATGCGGCTGCGGAGCGCATCGGTGGCCGCCGTCTGCTCGTTAAAGCGCTGGTCAGTGCCATTGTGAATCATCGTGGCGGTCTTGAGGTCCTTGCCGGTCAGCTTGATCTGGCTCGCTAGAAGCGTGTCACCGGACTGCATCGTCTTGACGGTCACTGGAAGGCCATTGAGCAGCGAGGTCGCCGCCAGCTTGTCGTTGTTCAGGCCGAACAGACCTTTGGTGGCGGTAATGCGGGTGGAGTCGGTGATGGTGATCACCGATTTTGTGCCATCAGCGGCAGTGACCTGCACCTTGTCGCCGCTCCGCGCGGAAATGATCCCCTCAATGTCGGGGCCCTTGACCGGCGTCGGGCTCGTATCGGAGACCGTGACTGCGAGAGGATCTTTCGGCGCATCCTGTGCCTGCGCCACCATGCCGCCCGAGGCGACGCCGGCAAGCATCACGCCCAGCAAAAGACGTTTGGAACTGTTGGAAATCATTTTCATTGCGCTACTCCTTCAAACTCGACCAGTCGGGCCTGCGGATCGCAGCTTCTCGTCCGACCGCCGGCCGCCAATGGCGTATTCGGCTGTCAGAACCCCTCCATTTGGACGCCCCAGATGCACAACACGATTCTGCGTCTGAACGCGATGGATAGTCTGCGTGTTCAGATTTACCTGTCGGGTATATGAACGCTCCCCGGAACAATGGGGGTTTTGTCGCTATTTGGAGCAATAAGTGCGACGAACGGAGGCCAGAGTCTGCGGGTCGGCCATCATTTATGTACCAATAGAATTGTCCGACAGGATTTGATGTCCGTTAGCTCTTTGCCCTCCGATGCTTGAAAATACGCGATATTATATTCGGCCGAAAATCCATAATTCTGCTTCCGAAGTCATCTAAAGCATTCACTTAGAAACATTTTATGCAAATGTTTCATAAACCGCGTCTGCATATTCACTGAGGGGGCGGAGCGAAACCGGCCAATCTTCCGATTCGTATCGAATATCTGTCCTGCCAGCAGCTTAGCGCGTGGCTCCAACTATGCTTTACTGCCCCCTTGCGTTGGCGCGCTAACGGCATAAACGATCCGGAAAACGCTGTTGCGAATCTTTCGCATCTGGTAACGGGGGCGAGTTTCAGAGATAATGCGTAGCGAATACCGGGAAAATCGAAGCTGTATGACAAGGAATGACGTTTCACATGCCGGCCATCGCGTGATCATCGGGCCGCTGTCGGCGATGAACCGCTTCGCGGCGGCGATCATCGGCGGTTATCTGTTTGCTTATGGCTTTACGGCGCTGGCGACGCTGGCCGGATTCCGTGTCGGACTGCCTTATTCAGAAGCGCAGGTCCTCGCATGGATGCTGGGGGCATTTGTGTATCTGGGCGCCATCCTCTGGGGCTTCGTACCGCGTAGCACCATGCAGGCATGGCTTGGGCTCGCTGGCGGTGGCGCGGCAATGGGCGCCGCTGCCTTTGTTTTGTCACGCTGGACCGCCTGAGCGAAGGGAGCGAGACATGCGTGAGACCTTCCGCCTATCGATGGCCTATCTACATACCTGGCTCGGCCTGATGCTTGGCTTTGTGCTGATGGCGGTGTTCTTCTTCGGATCGCTGTCCGTGTTCGATCGCGAGATCGACCGCTGGAGCGTGCCGGAGACGCGGGTCCAGGCGGGGGCTTTTCCGTCGTTCGATCGATCGGTAAAGCCAATCATCGCTGCGGTGAAACCGGATCCTGAAAGCGTGGAGCATGCCCAGGCCGAGGTGATCGGCGCTCTGCCGCCCCCGTCTGCGCTGAAGGCGGGCGATATCGGCGTCTACACCAATCATCGCGATCCTGTGCTGCGCATGTATGTCGCTTTCGACGTTCCCAACAAGCCGCGGGACGCCAATCTGGATCATGTCCATGTCTATGGATTTGCGTCCGTCGATCCGCAGACCGGAAAGCGGTTGCCTGACAATCTTCAGGAACGCCTTCAGCTTGGCACGGGCTTCTTCTTTCCCCTGCATTTCATGCTCCATCTCGAATGGATGGATCTTGGCTACTGGATTGTCGGGCTGGCCGGTATGGTCATCCTGGCTGCACTGGTCTCAGGCGTTGTGATGCACCGGAAGATATTCCGCGAACTGTTCACCTTCCGGCCCGAAAAGGCGCGGCTGCGCAGTACGCTTGACCTGCATAACATGACCGGCGTCCTTGCCTTGCCGTTCCTCTTTGTCATCACGCTTTCCGGCCTGCTGATTTTCGCTGGCCTGTATTTGCCCTCGCCGACGACATTGATGCGACCTCTGGCAAAGGCGCAGGAACTTGTGGAGGCGGCGGGCACCGGCCTGCCGATCGAGCCTTCGGGTAGGCCGGGGCAGCTTGCCTCCGTTGACGCAATGATGGCGAATGCCAAGGCGCGCTGGGCAGCCAAGGGTGTGCCGGGTGAGATAGGTTCGGTGTCGGTTATCCATTATGGGGATGCAGATGCCTATGTCTCCATCGCGCGCGACAATGTCGATCGCGTCGCGACGAGCGAGACATTGCACTTCAAGGGGACGACCGGCGCCCTACTTTATGAGGACCCGCCGGCCAGCGGCATCCGCGCCACCGAAGGCTTCCTCTATGGCCTTCATTTCCAGCACTTCCGCCATTGGCCACTTCGCTGGCTGCTGTTCCTAGGCGGCCTCTCCGGTTGCGCGTGTATCGCGACGGGCTTCCTGTTCTTCGTCGAAAAGCGGAAAAAGAAACATGCGGCGGCCGGGGTGCCCGGCGCGCGGATTGCTGAGGCGCTTGCTGTGGCGAGCGTCACGGGGATGCTTCTGGCCACGGGCGCGATGATGCTTACCAACCGTCTGCTGCCTGTGAATGTGCCGGGCCATGCCGGTTGGCAGGAGACGGTCTTCTGGCTGACCTGGCTCGCAACATTGGTTCATGCGGGTTGGCGCTCTCGTGGAACGAACAATGTGGGGCTGTCGCCAGCATGGGGTGAGCAGACCTCGCTGGTTGCACTACTGGCGGCTGGGGCGGCACTCGCCAACTGGATAACGACGGGTGACACCCTGCTGCAAACCGTAGCGAGAAATTACTGGCCGGTGGCGGGTGTCGATGCCATCCTTATCGTAACTGCGGTAGCGGCCAGCTATGTCGCGATCCGTTTGCGGTCTCGTCGCGAAAGCGCCGCCAAGGCCGCACCGACAAAGATGGCGAGGCCGGCTCATGTCTGACGGCATGCTGCACATCTTGGCGCTCGCCGCCGCCATTGCGGGTATGGCGGCTTTCGCATTCATGATCGACGCGCACTGGCGGCAAGTGTTCGGTTCGCGCAAACAGACGGCGTTAGTGCGGATGGTCGCCAAACTGTGCGGCGCCGGATTCCTCGCCTTGTCGTTTGTGCTTTGTACGTTGGCAGACCCTGTAACGATGGCGATCCTTGTCTGGCCTATGCTGCTCGGCGTGGCCGCCGCGATCGTGGCTGCCTTTTTCACCTCTCGGCACGGTATCGATCGCCGGGTTGATGGATAGCAGGAAGGTTTTTTAACCAATCTAAGCCAAATTTCAGGGCGGTATTTTGCTGCAATGCGGCATCTTGCCAGTCTGCGCGTGTTGGCGTACCGGGAATTCATCAGAGTCTCGTCGGTCAGCAATGTCGGTTGGGCGCTGTGTTCAACTCCGTGCATTTCATGACGTTGGGATTAAGATGAGCGTCTATCTGGATTATCTGGCCGAAATCAAAACCAGAAGCGAGCAGGGGCTTGCTCCCAAGCCGATTGATGACGGCACGCTCGTCCGGGAAATCATCACCTTGATCCAGGAAGCCGACAGCGAGCATCGCGCCGAGGCCCTGAAATTCTTCATCTACAATACACTGCCCGGCACGACGAGCGCTGCAGCGGTCAAGGCGGCTTTCCTCAAGCAGATCATACAGGGTCAGGCGATTGTGCCGGAGATCACGCCTGCCTTCGCGCTGGAACTGCTCTCGCACATGAAGGGCGGCCCCTCCATTACCGTACTGCTCGACATTGCGCTGGGCGAAGACGCCAAGCTCGCCGTAGCGGCTGGCGAAGTGCTCAAGACGCAGGTTTTCCTCTACGACGCTGATATGTTCCGGTTGCGCGATGCCTTCAAGGCAGGCAACCCCGTCGCTAAGGACGTCCTGGAAAGCTATGCAAAGGCCGAGTTTTTCACCAAGCTCCCGGATGTCGAGGACGAGATCAAGGTCGTGACCTTCATCGCCGGTGAAGGCGACATCTCCACCGATCTGTTGTCGCCGGGCAATCAGGCGCATTCGCGTTCGGATCGCGAACTGCATGGCCAGTGCATGATCACGCCCGAGGCGCAGCAGGCGATCGTGGCGCTGAAGGCCCAGCATCCCGACAAGCGTGTGATGCTGATCGCCGAGAAGGGGACGATGGGCGTAGGCTCATCGCGCATGTCCGGCGTGAACAACGTAGCGCTGTGGGCCGGTAAGCAGTCCAGCCCCTATGTGCCTTTCGTCAATTATGCGCCCGTCGTCGGCGGCACCAACGGCATTTCCCCAATCTTCGCGACGACCGTGGACGTGACCGGCGGCATTGGCATCAACCTCAAGAATTGGGCCAAGAAGACCGGCGCGGATGGCAAGCCGATCATCAACAATGACGGCAACCCGGTCCTGGAGGAGAAATTCTCCGTAGAGACCGGGACTATCCTGAAGATTGACGTAAAGAACCGGAAACTCTGCGACGAGAATGGCGAGGAGCTGGTCGATGTCGCCGCCGCCTTCACGCCGCAGAAAATGGAATTCATGAAGGCCGGCAGCAGCTATGCCATCGTTTTCGGCAAGAAGCTCCAGACTTTTGCTGCAGAGACGATCGGCGTCGAGCCGACCCCGGTCTACGCCGCGAACAAGGAAATCACCGTCGAGGGCCAGGGCCTGACGGCGGTAGAGAAAATCTTCAACCGCAACGCCGTGGGCGTGACGCCGGACAAGGTTTTGCACGCAGGATCGGACGTGCGTGTCAATGTGAACATCGTCGGCTCACAGGACACCACCGGCCTTATGACCGCGCAAGAGCTTGAAGCGATGGCGGCGACCGTCATCTCGCCGCTGGTGGACGGCGCCTATCAGTCGGGCTGCCACACGGCATCGGTCTGGGACAAGAAAGCGCAGGCCAACATTCCCAAGCTCATGTCCTTCATGAACAATTTCGGCCTGATCACCGCTCGCGATCCCAAGGGCGTCTATCATGCGATGACGGACGTGATCCACAAGGTGCTGAACGATATCACCGTGGATGATTGGGCCATCATCATCGGCGGCGACAGCCATACCCGCATGTCCAAGGGAGTCGCATTCGGTGCGGACTCAGGCACCGTGGCGCTGGCGCTCGCGACTGGCGAGGCGACCATGCCGATCCCGCAGTCGGTCAAGGTGACCTTCACGGGTACGATGCAGCCGCACATGGACTTCCGCGACGTGGTGCATGCCACGCAGCAGCAGATGCTGGCGCAATGCGGCGGTGAGAATGTCTTCCAGGGCCGGATCATCGAAGTCCATATCGGCACGCTGCTCGCTGACCAGGCCTTCACCTTCACTGACTGGACGGCCGAAATGAAGGCCAAGGCCTCGATCTGCATTTCGCAGGACGAGACGCTGATTGAATCGCTGGAGATTGCGAAGTCGCGCATCCAGATCATGATCGACAAGGGCATGGAGAATGCGGCAGGCACGCTTCGTGGCCTGATCGCCAAGGCCGATGCCCGCATCGCCGAGATCCGTTCCGGTGAGAAGCCCGCGCTGGCCCCCGACGACAATGCGAAATATTTCGCGGAGGTCGTCGTGGATCTCGACCTTATTGACGAGCCGATGATCGCCGATCCGGACGTCAACAATGCGGATGTTTCCAAGCGCTACACCCACGACACGATCCGCCCAGTGTCCTATTATGGTGGCACAAAGAAGGTGGATCTGGGTTTTGTCGGCTCGTGCATGGTGCACAAGGGCGACATGAAGATCGTCGCGCAGATGCTCAAGAATATCGAAGAGGCCGAGGGAACAGTCGCATTCAAGGCGCCGCTGGTTGTCGCCGCTCCGACCTACAATATCATCGATGAGCTGAAGGCCGAGGGTGATTGGGAGATTCTGCAGAAATATTCGGGCTTCGAGTTTGACGACCTGAAGCCGAAGACATCAACCCGGACCGAGTATGAGAATATTCTTTATCTCGAACGTCCAGGCTGCAACCTGTGCATGGGCAACCAGGAGAAGGCAGCAAAGGGCGACACCGTTCTTGCGACGTCCACCCGTCTGTTCCAGGGCCGCGTCGTCGAAGACTCGGCTGAGAAGAAGGGTGAATCGCTTCTGGCCTCGACCCCGGTTGTCGTGCTGTCGGCTATTCTTGGCCGCACGCCTAGCGCAGACGAGTATAAGTCTGCTGTCAAAGGTGTTGATCTGACCAAGTTTGCACCGCCGAAAGCAGCTTCGGGCGATCCATTATCCGTCCAGTTCTAAGCTAAGTCCGATGCGGTCTGGGGTGAGCGGTAGCGGGGGCGGTTCGAGTCCTCGGATATCGCCGCCACTTCGCCTCAACCGTGTCGGTAGCCGTCATTTTTAACGGCAACAGATAGCGGTCCGCGCACCTTTTAGGCCGAAGGCGCAGATTGGTGCCGATTTGGCACCTGCCTATTGCCGTTGACGTCGAAACTGGTCGCCGGCGGTACGGATATACTGGCGAAGAGCCGCAAATTCGGCGTCGGTCAATTCCTCGTATCTGGGCATTCCATTGGCGACCAGCGCCCCTTCGCGAACGATCGCATTGAATGCTTCGGCGTCCTGCGGGATGGGCGAGGCCCGCAGATCGGGCGCGAGGCCTGCAGCCTTCACGTCAACGCCATGGCAGACAAGGCAGCGGCGCCCGTATATTTCCGTTCCCTTGCTGGCCAGTGCGGGATCATCCTTAAAGCTTTCATCGGCGATCGGCATGGGATGATCGGGAGAATGAACCGGCAGGGGCGGGGCCTTGCCATCAAGCGCGAATGTCAGGATGCGGCGCGGCTGTGTACGATACTGCCAGCCAAAGCGCGCCACCTTTTCCCCGAACAACGCGCCACTGGTGCCAAAGCCGGACAGGACCGTCACATATTGCCTGCCCTTCACCTTGTAAGTGATTGGGGGAGCGATGACGCCCGTTCCGGCCGCGAATGTCCACACACGGCGGCCTGTCGCTGAATCGAAGGCGTTGAAGCTGCCGTCGGCATGGCCCTGGAAGACCAGATTGCCTGCCGTGGCCATAACGCCGCCATTCCAGAAGCTGTCGATCTTCACGCGCCACACCTGTTTCTGGGTGGTGGCGTTCCATGCGACAAGCGCTCCGGTGCCGGCGGTGGGATCTTTGGAATCGAGGCCGAAATTGACGCCGGTGTCATTGGCATTGCCCGGCGTTCGCTTCCAGTTCTTCGTCTCAATGCCGCGATCGTCATAGCTGCCCGGCATTTCGAGCACCGGTATGTAGGTGATCGCGGTGCGCGGATCGAACGCCATCGGCAGCCAGTTGTGCGCGCCATTGGGTCCGGGCCACAACTCGATCTGCTTATGGTCCTCATACCGGGCGCCGGGCACTTCCACGGGACGGCCCGTGGCAAGGTCGATCTTCGTTGCCCATGTCACCTTGGCGATTGGCTCGGCTGAGATCAGCTTTCCGGTTTCCCGGTCGATAACATAGAAAAATCCGTTCTTGGGGGCCTGCAGCAGGACCTTCCTCGGCTTCCCGTCAATGGCCATCGTCGCGACCTGCATGTCCATGGACGCGTTATAGTCCCACGCCTCAGCCGGGGTGGTCTGATAGTGCCATTTATATTTGCCGGTCTTCGCGTCGATCGCGACGATCGAGCAGAGGAACAGATTGTCGCCCTTCCCGTCGCTGCGGATGCGATGATTCCACGGCGCGCCGTTGCCGGTGCCGAGGTAGATCGTGTCCATTTCCTTGTCGTAGGTGATGGCGTTCCAAACGGTGCCGCCGCCGCCATATTTCCACCATTCACCAGCCCATGTCTTAGCGGCGATCTGTGTGGTCTCGTCGGTGTCAACACCGGGTTGGCCGGGGACGCTGTAGAAGCGCCATAGCTGCTTTCCGGTGTCGGCGTCGAAGGCGGTGACATAGCCGCGGATGGATCCAACATCGGCGCCACCATGGCCGATGATCACCTTGCCGTCGAAGATGCGGGGCGGGCCGGAGATGAAGCGGACATCGTCCTTCTCCACCGTCATCTGCGACCAGAGCGGCTTCCCGGTCTTTGCGTCGATCGCGATGAGCCGGCCGTCCTGCGTGCCGGTATAGACCTTGCCATTCCACCAGGCGATGCCGCGACTGCCCCAGCCCTGGCGCAGCTTGCGGCCGGCGGCTTCGCGCGCCTTGGGATCATATTCCCAAATCTTTTTGCCGGTCGTGGCGTCATAGGCGCCGATAAGGCTGTGTCCGGTTGCGGTGTGGAGTACACCGCCGACCTCCACAGGGGCGGTCACAGAATTGCCCACCGGCAGATCAACGGACCAGGCAAGGCGCAGACGCCCGATCGTGTCCTGATTGATGTCGGTCAGCGGACTGAAATGCTGTTCCCCATAAGTCCGTCCGAAGGCCGGCCAGTCCTTGCCATCCGATCCGTCAAGCAACTGATCCTGCGGCCGGGGCGCTGGCGCCTGGGCGCCGAGAAGGCAGAGCATGAGCGCGCATCCGATGCGGATGTGCCGCTTTGCAAGGTGAACCCGGCCAGTCATCGAAATCCTCCGCCTTATGATTTATGACGCTGCCGTCTGTGAGCCCAGCAGACGCTGGATGCGATCCAGGTCCATGTAGAGCCGGCCATTCTCGTTCAGGCCGTCATGCGGCTCCAGCCATGGGACCATATAGTTCACCTGGTCGTAGCGGCGCGTGAAAAACCATTTGCCGTCGATGCGCGCGAAATCGTCGAAATAGGTGCAGGACGAGGTCCACGCCGTGCCTTCGCGATCCGCGCCGGTGATGAATGCGAAACTGACGGCGGATGCCGTATCGCCATGCGGACCGTCGACGACGATGTTCATCGTGTGATGGTACATGTAGGGGAAGAGGTGTTGGAAACTGTCCCAGGCCGCGCCAATCGCCTCCAACCCGACCGTCTCGCCAAAGGGCGGATCGACCTTGTAGACTGCGTTCTCCGCCCAGACGCCCAGAAATATGTGCCTGTCCGGCAAATCCAGACCATGGGCATAGCGCGCAATGAGTTCGCGGATTTCGTCCCGGTCTTCGATCCGGGCTATACGCTCTTCCTGTGTCATCGCGCTACATTCCCATCTGTTGCTGTCTGCAGACGACCGCGAAAAGCCGGTCCGAGCGTCTAGAAATTGCGGATGGGGTTTGATCCGTCCCACCCAAGGCTTGCCGCATGAAGGCTGGCGTACATTTCCTTCATCGTGTCCGACATCTCGACCAGTTCGACCATTGTGCCGGGGAAAGCCGCGTCCGTATCGAGATAGGAGAAACGCGAGATCGGCAACTTGCCCTCAAGGGCAACGGTAATGCCGGCTGCGCGCGCGGCCGCCATCTGCGCGTCATAATCCGTGGCGACGGTGCCCAGATGATGGACCCCCGATCGGCCGGCGTCGAGAAACTCCCGATAGGGGGAGTGCGCCTTGCCCGGCTGGATAATCTCTATCTGCGTATCGCCACTATAGGCCATCGCTACGCCCGCAAGCATGTCATAGCTTTCATCGACACGCTGGCCCCGAACCTCCATCCAGTCGAAACTTAAGGGGAGCGGAAACAGGTAGAAGGGGCCGACCCCCATCGTGCGCGTCCAGTGCGCCACGGCGGCTTCCAGGTCCTCAACGACATAGGCGACCTGAAATACGGGACCGAATATCATGCTCATTTATTGACTGTCCCTTGCCTATACCCGTCTCCACCGCCGTGCGGGCGATGGAGACTGGCCACGTCCGTTAGAATTTGAAACTGCCTTCGATCGCCCACGAGCGCGGCGGGGCGTAGTTGGAGAAAGTCCACAGTCCGCCGACGATCAGCTTGGCGGTCTTGTAGCGCTTGTCCGTCAGGTTCCGACCAATCAGGCGCACCGTGTAAGCATCATCCGGCCCATTGAACCCAATAGATGCGTTCACAATGGTACGTTTATCCAGATAGGCGTTTTCATCGGGTGACGTGATCGACTGGCTGTAGAGGTTGCCGCCGGTGTAGGCGACATTACCGTTCACGAAGGCGGAGAACTGATCGGTGATGGGGACCTGATAATTCGCGTCTGCCGCCCATTGCCATTTGGGCGCGCGGTCCAGCGGCGCGGATGCCAAGTCGTAGCCGGCAGGGATGGGCGTGACATAGCTGTTATATTTGCCATCCTGATATCCAAGGTTGCCGCGCAGCGTCAGACCTTCGAACGGAATGGCGGTCAGTTCCGCCTCTATGCCCTTCACGTCCGCCGATGCGGCATTGAAGAAGCGGGTCACCTGGAATGTCTGCCCATTGGCGGACAGCGGAACGACGATCTGCTTCTGCAAATTCTTATATTTCACATAGAAGCCTGTCAGGTTGAACCGCAAGCGACGATCCAGGAACTGCGTCTTGATGCCCGCTTCATAGCTGTCTGCAATCTCTGGCTGCGTTGCGCCAGCAGCTTCCCGGAACGCATCGAGATTGGCGCCGAACGGCGCAAACGAGCCAATCTGATCGTTGAACCCGCCGCCCTTGAAGCCACGAGAATAGGTCGCATAGGCATAGAGGTCAGGGGTGAAGCGATACCCCAGGCTGCCCCGCCATGTCGGCTCCTTAAAATTCGCCTTCGTGGACACGACGCCATCGGAATAGCGGCTGAAGTTGGCGAGATCCATGAGGGGCAGGCTGGCCCATGTGGCCGTGGGATCGCCCGTGATATCCTGAATGAACGACTGTTGCCGGCCGCGCCAGCGCTTGTTTTCCCATGTATAGCGCCCACCGACGGTCAGGGTGAGCTTGTCGGTGATCTTCCAAGTCGCTTCCGCAAAGGCAGCGGTGGAGTCGGATTTCTGATCGTTACACAGGATGTAAGGGTTGTTGTTGAATGGGCCGTAGGGCGTCGAGCCGCCCGTCAGGTCGAGGAAGCCGAGCGTCTGAGCGACGCAGAAATCGACGCTCTCATGCTGATAGAATACGCCGGTCACGAAATCGAACGCGCCGCCCAGATCGGATGCGAAGCGCATCTCATGCTGGAACGTCTTGCGGTTGTCCGAGCGGTTGAGGTCGAACAGCGACAACTGGTCGCCATCAGCCGCCGTGATCACACCATCGCCGGTCGTCGTGTTTGGCAGGCGCGAGCGCTGGCTGCGGAAGCCGGTCACCGTCGTGAGTGTGCCCGGGCCGATGTCGAAATTGGCGTTCATGTAATAGCCATCGACATCGATGCGCGACTTGCCGCCCATCAGATAATTGTCCGTCCGGAACATTGCACCATGATGATCCAGTGGATCGCCGCCGGAATTCTGTGTGCCGGTCGCGCCGAGCAGGTTGAACAGGAAGCCCGATCCGGCGGGCGTATCCATGATGGCGACGGCGGGGTCCGACCGATCGCGCAGGATTTCATACTGGAAGAGGATCGAGGCACCATCGCTGGGTTCGAACAGCAATTTGGCGCGACCAGAAAAGACATCCGTGCCACCGATCCGGCCGCCGTCGCCGCATCCGGTGGCTCCGGCATATTTGCTGGGCGCGAGCGGCGTGATGGGGCCATAGCAATAGCCGTTGCGCATGTAGCCGTCGGATTTCTGGTAGCTGCCGACAAGGCGCAGGGCGAGAATGTCGCCGGCTAGAGGGACATTAAGCGCGCCCTGAGCCTGCCAGGTGTTGAAGCTGCCATAGGATGCGCGGCCTTCCGCGCCGAACTTGCCCAGTTCGGGCTTCTTCGTGCGGACGGTCAGCGCGCCGCCAGTTGTGTTTTTGCCGAACAGAGTGCCCTGCGGGCCGCGCAGCACTTCCACCTGTTCAATGTCGAACGTGTCGAGCAACTGCGTCTGAACGGATGGCATGACAAAATCGTCTACCAGCACGCCCACCGGGGCCTCGAAATAGACGATGACGTTATTCTGGCTGACGCCGCGCAGAGCGAAGGATGCGGCGTTCGCGCCGGTGATCTTGGCTGCCGAGAAATTCGGAACATAGGTCGCCAGATCGCCGATATCGCGCGGCGCGGCCTGCTTGATGAGACCGGCGTCAACGGCGGAGACAGCCACCGGAGTCGATTGCAGATTGGTATTGCGGCGCGTGGCGGTGACGATGATGTCGGTAAGGCCAGAATCCTGCGCGGCCTGTGGCGCCTGAAGGTCGGCCGAAGATTGCGCGTCACCGGCTTGCGCCGCTTGGGCGGCCTCAGCGCTGGCAGAAGCCCAGGCAATGGCAGCCACAGCTGCGCACGATAATAGCGGCTTTCTCATGATGTCCTCTCTGAAGCGGTGCGCCGTCCATCAGCGTGGACGTTAGGGCGCTTTTAGACCGACAAAGAAAAAAGGCAAGCATGATTGTATGTGGAATTTTCGCTTCGTAGGTTTTTCAGTGCTTTTCATACGGCAATGTAAATTTGGCATGCAGTCATGATTGTATTTTCGATAGGCCGCTTTATGGTCTGTGCGTTCAACCTCGGCGGATTCGGGATTAAGCAGAGCCATGAGTTTCATTTATACCGCGCGCCTCACGATAAGGCCTGGCACGGAAGAGGCCTTTCACGCAGCCGTGAAGGATATGATCGCGGCGGCGGCAGCTGACCCCGGGACCCTGGATTACAAGGTTTTCACGCTGGAGAATCCACGTCAGTTTGTTTTCTATGAAAGCTATGTCGATCAGGCTGCGGACGAGGCGCATCGCAACGATCCGGTATCGGGGGAAATTGTTCAGCGCATGGTGGCATGCATCGACGATTCCGGTTTCGCCCTGGAGCATTGGACGCCGGTGGCCGCGCTTTCGACTGCAGCGATATTAGCAAAATGACGACGGAAAAACTGGATATCACGGCGGTCGAACGTCCCGCCACGCCCCGAAAACTTCGCAGCGAGCGAACGCGGAAAAGGCTGATCGAGGTCACCATCGATTGCCTGGTGCGCGAAGGCTATGCGCGCACGAATCCCCTGCGTGTCGCGGCCGCCGCAGGAGTGACGCGGGGTGCTGTTCTGCATCATTTCGAAAATGGCGCCGATCTGATCCGGGCGACTATCATCGAACTGCAGGAGAAGCGGCTGCGGGCTTTGGGCCGCGCGTCGAACATCGACCATAGTCAGACCGGAATGATGCTGCGGACCTATTGGGAGCAGCTTTCCAGCCCGACGACCGTAGCTTTCCAGGAACTGCGCAATGCCGCGAGGACGGACGAGGGATTGGCCGGAATCCTCGAACCCCTCGAACGGGAATATCAGCACCGATGGGATGTCCGGGCCACCAGCATATTCGCGGAATGGCAGAGCGATCCTGAAAGCTTCAATATCGCCATAGCCTTCGTGCAGACCATGCTGGAGGGCATGGCGCTGCGGCGGCAGGCCAATGCGATCAGCGAGCGGATGATCGAGAGCCTGCTGGATTATGTCGAGCAGAAGCTGACCGAGCTTCACCCCCTTCTTAAAAACAAAGGTTGAGCAGGGAGCATGTCGGCCCCCGGGGCCTTATGGACACGCCGGAGCCGTCGGGGAGAGCATGCTTGAGCGAATTTGAGGACCGTGTGGCAATCAACGATGTTCTTGCGCGCTATGCCGACGGGGTTAATCGCCGCGATTCCAACCTGTGGAGCAACTGCTGGGACGAATATGGCAGTTGGTCTTTATCACATGAACATGTGGTCGTCGGTCGCGCTGCGATCGTCGAGAAATGGCTGAAAGTGATGGCTGATTGCCCGCATGTCACCATGTTCGCGATGCAGGGTAGTATCGTTATCAGTGGCGATCGCGCCGACGGAATGTCGTACAGCAACGAGATCATCCAGATGCGCAATGGCAAAGAATTTCAGGTCGCCGGAGAATATGCCGATCAATATTTGAGGCGGGACCAGCAATGGTTTTTTTCGGCGCGTCGATTCACGCAACGTCGTATCTGCGCGGTGTCGAACGGAAGGTAGTTTCGCCGAAGCCCGTGCGCGTGCTACCCATAGGAATGTCCAAGATACGCAGCCTCACCGGGATCGTCGACGTCGACGGAGTCAAATATGAGTGGGAACTCCAGCAGGAACCCCAATGGAGTGACGTCGATGGCTGGAGAGGAATGAAAATCTCCTTGCTGCAACAAGACATGCAGCGCGGGGCGTTGCTCGAATTTCCCCCGCCAAAGCGCTTATTGAAAGGTTTGCAGCGGGGTCGACTCCAGATCAACGATGCTATCGTTTCTCGTGGCGTTCGCTCAGCGTTACTTGCGGGATGGGAGCCAGCGTCGCGCGGTAAGCCCATGGTGTTTATGGTCGACGCTGACGGCAACTGAGGCGTGCCTTAACGAGCAAAACCGCGGTACATCGCAGTGCGTCGACTATCCGAAAGATGAAAATCGCGGATATTCTGGACATAGGGCGAGCGATGGTATTACGCTATTGAAAATTGGTGATACTGGAGAGGTGATCAAACGTCGCGGAGTCGGGGGCTATGGACGGAGTGCGTGTTGGCAAAAGAGTGATCGGCGGGCAGGCGCCGGTGACCATCGGCTGGGATAATATTCCTAAGGTCGAAGGCGGGCCGGCCAAGCAGCTTATATTCACATGGTTCCAGCCCGTCGTCCTCTTTGCGCTTATTGCGTTCTGGTATTATGCGCCGAATTCCATCGCTGTGGCATCGACGGCGATTGGCATAGGCATCGGTCTGAACCTGCTGCTGATGGGGCTCGAATGGCTGACCCCGCGCCACGAAAGCTGGCATATGACCTGGAAGGAACTGACCACTGATCTGTTCTATGTCGGGCTTGGCTATACGATCCTCGGTTTGATCGACGGTTACATCGGCAGCGACGCCATGATTGAAACTGTCCAGCACTCTTTCGACTGGGACAAGTTTGCGTGGTTCACCAGCCTGCCGCTGTTGCTGCAGGCCTTCCTGATCCTGTTCATCTTCGATTTCGGGCAATATTGGATGCATCGCGGCATGCATAACTGGTATCCGCTCTGGCTGCCTCATTCGGTGCATCATTACATAACCCAGCTGAACATCAACAAGGGCGCGGTCGGCAATCCGGTCGAGCTATTTCTAATAGGCTTGGGCATTGGCGGATTGTTTGACTTTCTGCCACGCGCAGCCCTGCTTGCCGGGGGCATCGGCATGGCGGTCGGGGTCTATCAGCATTTGAACGTCCGCTTCAACTCGCCCCGCTGGTGGCGATTCCTGTTCAACACGACCGAGCATCACAGCCTTCACCATTCGCAGGATTATGAAGCGACCCGAAGCAACTATGCTGGCACGTTCATCTTCATCGACCGCATGTTCGGCACATGCATCGACGGTGAGGCTGAACTGCTGGGCATGGAAGGTGGACGCCGCATGTCGATCCGCGAACAGATGACCTTTCCGTTCACAGAGGGCTGGAAGTCGCTTAAAGGAAAGTTTGGCGGGACGATGGCCGTGGCGCCAGCCGAGTGACAGAAACCACTGCTACATTCATCACCAGCGGTTCCGGATATTACATGGCGATCAGGGCGCGGTATCCCCGATAACCTAGACTTCCGGCCCTGTAGATATGCCAAATTTCTAGGAGAAAAGATGATGGGTCCGCATATTGCAGGCGCAGGACTGATATTGACGATGCTGGTAATGGCCGGATGTCCAGCATCAGCCAAAACATCGGCGGCAACGGATAGTATGTCGCAGGCCACAGCGCCTGCCTCATCGGCACGGCTAGATTCCCAATCGATTTCATCCTTCGTGCCTGAAGATTTCACTGTTCCAATTTTGGTGGAAACCAAAAAATTCAAGATCGTGCCGCTAGGTCCGACTTTGGCGAAAGTGGATTTCAAGGCCTATATGTCGTCGGTCGAGCATTTGCAGAAGACGTTTACCCGCAGCACGGACTGGCCTCACGAAGGCATATCCGATGCTGACGCCATGCGGGACATGGAAACCGAACAAGCGAGATTCCGAAATCGTGCATCCTTTGCCTATGCGGTGCTTACGCCGGACGGCAGCCGCGAGCGGGGTTGCGTATATGTCTATCCCAGTACCGTTGAAGGCTATGATGCTATGGTCACAATGTGGGTGACAAAGGATGAATATGATGCAGGCTTCGACGCCGCACTTTACGAGTGGGTGGTCAATTGGATGCGCAAGGATTGGCCTTTCGCCAAAATTGCCTATCCAGGGCGGGCCATTGCATGGGATAAGTGGGACGCCCTTGTTGCCGCTAACAAGGGCGGAAAAGCAGCGCCGGAAGATCAGAAGCAATGACAGTGTGATCGGGGGCTTTGTAATGGCTACCGGTTCGGCGGTGTGCGGAGCGCCCCATCAAGATCATAAAGTCATTTTCCGCCACATTTCAACGCTGTTGCGTCGCGCTCCAGTCGCGCTTGATCTTCTTCGCTAAGCTCCATTTGTGGACTTCCGTAGGCCCATCGTAAATCCGGAAGGCGCGAACTTCCCTGAATATCTGCTCGACAACTGTGTCATCCGATACACCGGTTGCGCCCATGATCTGAACGCAGCGATCAGCCACGCGCATGAGTGATTCCGATACTGCGACCTTTGTCATGGAACTCTCGGCTGTACCGACATCTCCTGCGTCAAGGACGCCGGCGCACCAGTCGATCATGATTTCGCATTGCTTGAGATCGATCAGATTGTCGGCCAGCATGAAGCCCACACCCTCATGATCAATAAGATGTTTCCCGAACGCCATGCGTCGGTTCGCATAGTCTGTCGCCAATTCGTTGGCGCGTCTGCATGCGCCCAGCCAACGCATGCAATGCGACAGTCTCGCCGGTGAGAGACGCACCTGCGCATATTTGAAGCCTTCACCCGAAAGACCCAGCATCTGGTCGGAAGGCACGCGCAAATTCTCGATCGCCACCATGGCATGACCGCCGGGCATTGAGCTGTCGATGGTGTTGGGCACACGCTCGATCCGAACTGCAGGATCGGGGAGGTCGATCATGAACATGCAGGCGCCCTCAGCCGACTTCGCCATGACAATGCCAATGGCAGCGCCCTCGACGCCCGTGATGAAAGCCTTGCGCCCATTGACGATCCAATGATCGTCAACCCGGTCACATGTCGTCATCATCATGCTGGCGTCAGAACCGGCGCCATTGTCGGCTGCCGGCTCAGTCATGAAAAATGCAGAGCGCTTGCGTCCGTCGATTAACGGTTTGAGGAAACGGGCCTTGATCTCTGGACTGCCGACCTTGCCCAGTAGATAGATATTACCCTCATCGGGCGATGCCGTATTGCATGCGAGCGGACCCAGCGGAGACAGGCCGCTGCGCTCAAGCACGATCGCTGTTTCACGCTGCGTGAGATGGCGTCCGTTGGGCAGGATATGTGGCGTCAGCACCCCATGCGTGCGCGCCTTGTCGCGCATTTCCGCGACGAGCGCGTCGGTCGGTCCGCCGTGATGGTCTCTTCGCGGATCGCGCTCGTAAGGCACGATGATCTGCCGGACGAATGCCTCCACCGCATTGGCGATCGCTGCAGTGCGCGCCGAGCCGGCGCCGCTCATCATATCGCCCGCCGCATGATTGGTACAATGATCATAGCGTGCGGTCGATCTCAACGACCAGCTTGCCCTGTGTGCCGCCGCGGGCCAACTCGCCGATTGCATCGCCTGCTCTGGCCAGGGGGAAGCGCGCAGAGATCACCGGCCGAACCTGACCCCTGCTATAGAGGTCGAGCAGCGCGTGATTATTATCCCGGCTGACCAACGGCTCTTTTTCGACAAATGATCCATAGAATACGCCGACCGCAGACGCTCCCTTGAGCAGCAGCAGGTTGAGTGGCAGTCTGGCGATCCCCGCAGGAAAGCCGACCACAAGGAGCCGACCATTCCAGGCCAGTGCTCGCGTGGCCGCTTCGGTCAGCGATCCGCCGACAGGATCATAGACGATATCCGCACCGCCCGGGCCGCAGTGATCCTTGATCAGGCGCGCCAATGCGGACGGTTCGATGCCGTCCCGAGGATAGACGAAACCACGATCTGCTCCGTTTGCCATGGCGGTATCAAGCTTCGCCTGGCTGGATGCGGCCGCGATAACCGTCGCGCCAAGCGCCTTGGCGATCTGCACGGCCGCGAGTCCTACGCCACCCGCCGAACCCAATATCAGCACAGTTTCGCCAGCACGGATTTGGGCGCGCTGCACCAGAGCATGATAGGAGGTGCCATAGGTCATGATGAATGCAGCGCCCTCATCGAAAGGCATGGCATCAGGCATGTCGATGCAGGTCGCTGCATCAACGGCGATCCGTTCGGCAAGCCCGCCCCATCCGCACATCGCCATCACGCGTGCTCCCGCCGTCAGCCCCTCCACGCCCGGGCCAACAGAATGCACCGTCCCGGCGATTTCCGCACCGGGCGCGAAGGGACGCGGAGGCTTATACTGGTATCGATCCTCGATGATCAGCGTATCGGGGTAATTAATCCCGCACGCGGCTATGTTGACCACAACCTCCCCATCGCCGGGTGTGGGATCGGCCACGTCCGCGACGCCAAGCGTGTCCGGACCACCGGCATGATGTGACAGCAAAGCGCGCATCAGTCTGCTCCATCCATTTCTTGAGGCCACCTAATCATTACGCTTCGGGTGGTGCGCCGACCCTCAAAACCCCACCTGATCGGCGCCTTTCAAATCCAGTATTGCGCGTGCCTCATCAGGCGATGCGACCTCCAGCCCCAGTCCTTCAATGATCTGGCGCACCTTGCCGACCTGTTCTGCGTTAGATTCTGCCAGGCGACCTGCGCCGATCCAGAGATTGTCCTCAAGGCCGACGCGGACATGGCCGCCCATCGCGGCGGCCTGCGCGCATACCTGCATCTGGCTCCGCCCGGCTCCAAGTACCGACCAGCGGTAATTGTCACCGAACAGGCGATCGGCAGTCCGCTTCATATGCAGGACTTCTTCAGGGTGGGAGCCGATGCCGCCAAGGAGGCCAAAACAGGTCTGGATGAAGAGCGGCGCCTTCACCAAGCCTTCCGTCCAGAAGTAATGCAGGTTGTGCAGGTGACTGGTGTCATAGCATTCGAATTCGTAGCGGACACCGGTCCCGTTGAGTGTTTCGAGCGCGTAGCGGATATCCTTGAAGCTGTTGCGGAATACCAGGTCATGGGAGCCTTCCAGCATGGCCGGCTCCCAATCATGCGCAAACGTCTTGTACCGTCGGAGCATTGGGAAAAGACCAAAGTTCATCGACCCCATGTTCAGACTGGCGACTTCCGGCCTCCAGACAGCAGCGGGTTGAATCCGCTCTTCCACGGACATGTAGGGCGAGCCGCCCGTGGTGAGATTGACGACGACATCGGACGCCTGCTTGATCACCCGCAGGAATGGCTCAAATGCTTTCGGGCTTTGGTCCGGGCGGCCATCGTCCGGGTTGCGGGCATGCAGATGGACAATGGCCGCGCCCGCTTCCGCAGCGCCCAGGGCGGACTCTGCGATCTGTGCTGGCGTGATAGGCAGATGGGGTGACATCGAGGGCGTATGGATCGAGCCGGTGACGGCGCAACTGATGATGACTTTGTTCTTGCTCATATGGCTCCCTTGATCGTCGGCATCCGTTTGTTCAGTCGACCGTCGAACCGCCATCGATCACAAGATTGCTGCCGGTGGCAAACGAGGATCGGGGGGAAAGCAGCCACATCACGGCCTCGGCTATTTCGTGCGGCTGGCCAAGGCGGCCTATCGGATGACTGGCGACGGCCGCATCATGGACGCCCGGAGTCTCGAAGAGGCCGCTGGTGAGATCGGTGTAGATGAAGGCGGGGCAACCGAATTGATCCTGATCCCCTGCTGCGCATATTCCAGCGCAGCCGTCTTCGTCAGACCCGCCACCGCATGTTTGCTTGCGACATAGGCGCTGTGGCCCGCCCAGCCGATAATGGCCGCCGCAGAAGCGATGTTGACGATTGCTCCATGCCCCTGTCTGGTCATGATCGCGAGTTGCGCCTGCATGGAGTTGACCACGCCCATCACATTGACGTCCAGAACGCGGCGGAAAATATCGGAGGGATAGTCGAGCAACGGCGAGGATGCGCCGACGATGCCGGCATTGTTGACGGCGCCGTCGAGCTTGCCGTGCTGCGCCGCCGCTGTGTCGACGGCGCTTTGCATATCGGCGGCGCTGGCGACGTCGCCTCGATGGCATGTGACACGAAGTCCGCCCGCCCGGATAGGCTCCGCCAGCGCCTCGATCGGCGCGAGATCGAGGTCCAGCAAAGCCAGGTGAGCGCCAGCGGCGGCAAGACCCTCTGCAATTGCGCGACCGATTCCCGCGCCTGCGCCAGTCACGAAAAATGTCTGGTCCGCAAGTCCACGGTCGCCATATTGCGGGAGAATAGTCATGGTCACAACTCCATCACAGCGTTGATTTTTTAAAGCGTCGCGCCTTCGGGACTGGATATCCGGGCGAGGAGCGTGCCGACATTCGCGCCGTTGAAGAGCCTGGAAAACGTCTCCGGCAGATCCTTCATTCCGTCCCGCACATCTTCGCGGTGGGACAGAATGCCCTTGTCGTTCCAGGCGCGAAGATCCTTCAGGGCCTGGGGCTGAAGATCGGCGTGGCGGGTGATCAGAAAGCCGTTAATCCGTATCTCGCCATAGATGATGCGCATCATGTCGATCGGCGGCGGCAGGATTGGTTGTCCATCGTCATAATGCGATATCTGTCCGCATAGGACAATGCGCCCCAGCGGACGCATGCGCGCAGCCGCCATCTCCAGCATGTCTCCGCCGACATTGTCGAAGTAGATGTCGATCCCGTCGGGGAAATAGGCATCCAAGCGCGCGGCGCAATCTTCGCTCTTGTAATCGATCAGATTGGTTATGCCGCAGTCCTCGCGGAGCCATTTCAGCTTGGCGGGGCCGCCGGCAATACCGACGACATTTAGTCCCATGATATGGCCGATCTGCGCGACGACCGAGCCCACCGAACCCGCCGCGCCGGAAACGAGCAGCGTCTCTCCCTTTTGCGGAAGGCCGAAGCGGATCAGACCCGTATACGCCGTCAAGGCGTTGAGCCCATATACGCCCATGGCGTCGACGGACGTGATGTCTGGTGGAACGATCTGGAATGCGAGTGGATCTATCCACTGATAATCCTGCCAGCTGCCGATGCCCCATAATCTTTGCCCGATCACAAAGGCGGGGTTGCGGCTCTCGACTATGCGTCCGATAGCGGGCGAGAGGATGGGCTCTCCGATTTCGACGGTCGGATAGTAGCTGTTGCGATTGCCGCTAATCCAATTGCGGATCGTTGGCGCGCAGAGCATCAACTCCCATTGCACGCACACCTCACCGTCCTGTCCCGGAAGCGTCGCCATTTCGCGATATTCAAAACATTCGAGATCCGCTGCGCCTTTCGGCCGCCTAGCCAGAATCCACTGACGGTTCATGATTTTCTCCCAGCGCGCTGTCGTGCGCGATCGTCACGATAGATGGATGCGGCGACCTGCAAACCAGCAGGTTCAGCTTTCCGTGAGATAGTCCTTCACGACTGTCCCGAGCGGCAGGCTGAAGTTGACTGTCTGCGCAAATCCGCCAAGCATCCTGACAGGCTTGAAGAGGTGCCAGGGGTCAACGTCGCTGGGCGAATCGAACGACAGCGACGGGCGGCCGGTCCACAGTACGTCGCCGAGCAAGGGCGTCGTATGGAGCGCGCCCTCCATATCCAGTCTCACAAGCTCGGCCGCGGCAGGCTTTCCCCCCAGCGAAGAGGGCGGAAGATAGCGCAGTGAAAGGATCGGAAGCAGGTCAACTTCATCCAGCGAAGCGAGCCGGTCACGGGTCATCGTGAACGTAACCAAGCGTTTGCCAAATGGCCGCTCGATCGTGAAAATGATCTGCTCTGCCTCCTCCCGCCAGTCCATGGTGGCCAGCTTTTTCGCATAACCCCAGATTTCACGCCCGGCAGCCATCGCCGGCTCGCGGTTGGTGAAGATGAGCGGTTGATACCAATAATCAACGCCGTCCAGCTTCACTCGAACATGAATATAGGCTTCAAGATAGGGACCAAAGGTCGTCGATGGATAATCGCATACCCATAGCTCGCATATCGGCCTGTCCGTGTCGGCTATCACGCCTGGCGGAAGCATGCTGGCCACGGCGGCGGGATCCGCTTCATAGCGCGCATAGGCCATTTTCGCCGCGTGGAAGTGGTGTGGCGGCGGCGGGTAGAGCGACGCTCCGAGCGGCATAGAAAATCCAGAGCCGCCTGCAAATTCAATGGGCATAAGTCCTCACCATGCTTTCATTTCTATTCTCGGGATCATAGACCCAATAGGATCCATGATTACGCAAGGTATGGAAATCAGCCATGGCTTCCGGTGCCACTTTTCTGGCGGATAACGCCAATTGTCATTGCAATATCGCGCGCACCGGCCAGGCGTCTATGATTATCCGGCGGTTGTTTCGATCATCCGCAGCCGCAGATCGCGCTTCAAAATCTTGCCGCTCGCGTTACGCGGTAGCTGCTTCTCGAAAATGACTTTCTTCGGCGTCTTGAAACTCGACAGATGATCTTCGCAATGCGCCATGATTTCGGCTTCGGTCGCACTCTGGTTCGCGCGAAGTACGATAATCGCGGTCACGGCCTCGATCCATTTCGGATCTGGCAAACCGATGACGGCAACTTCGCTTACCGCCGGATGGCGATAGATTGCTTCCTCCACTTCGCGCGACGCCACATTCTCGCCGCCCGATTTGATCATGTCCTTCTTGCGATCCACGACCGTCAAATACCCGTCTGAGTCCATCATGCCCAGGTCGCCGCTATGGAACCAGCCTCCCGCAAACGCGTCGGCGGTGCGTTCCGGGTCGCCCCAATAACCGCTCAGCAACTGCGGCGAACGATGCACGATCTCGCCAATCTCGCCCAGGGCGACATCGCGCATGTCATCGTCGACCACCCGTGTTTCGACATGCAAAGTGGGCCGGCCGGCCGATCCGAGCCGCTCGGCATGTTCCTCGGGGAACAGGATCGTCGCGACAGGCGCGATCTCGGTCTGCCCGTAGAGATTCCAGAGCCGCAATTCCGGCAAGCGTTCGCGCAGCTCGCGCAACACTTCCACCGGCATGATCGAAGCGCCGTAATAGCCTTTGACCAGATGCGTCAGATCATGCTCCGCCATATCCGGACATCGCAATATGGCGATCCAGACGGTCGGTGGCGCGAAAAACGATGTCGCGCGATGCTGAGCAAGCAGCGCAATGACATTGCCCGCAACCGGCCTGCTGGTGATGATATTTGCCGCGCCGACGTGCAGCGCCGGACCAATCATGCAGTCCAACTGAGCGCAGTGAAAAAGGGGCATCGCATGCAGCGCGACCGTATCCTGGGTCCATTCGCAGTCGATGATGCAACTCTGATACTCCCACAGGACACTGTTGTGCGTCAGCATCGCGCCCTTGGGCCGGGATTCGGTTCCGCTCGTGTAGATGATCTGGAGCAAGTCATCGCCGCCTGAGTTTTCCTGCTGCGGGCCATGATCACGCGGCAATTCTTCCCAGGATGGAAGTGTTTCGGGAGCAGCATCCCTCTCTCCGGGAATGCCGAAAATCCGTTCCACCACGCCTGCCGCAGCCTCTGCTGCGACCTCCTGCGTGGTCGCGTCGACGAACAGCATTACCGCGCCCGAATGGTCGAGGATGTAGCGCACATCCCCGGCATTCAGCATGAAGTTGATGGGGACGAACACCGCATCCGCGCGTGCGATCGCGAAGCGCAGCGCGATGAAGGCATGGCTGTTGCGCGCCATCACCGCCACCCGCTCGCCCGGCGTCACGCCCGCATGCTTCAGGCCAGCCGCCAGTCGATCGACCAACCGATCGAATTCGGCATAGCTCCATATGGTGTCGCCACAGACAATGGCGGTCCGATCCCTATGCCGCCCGGCAGCGCGCCGCAGCATAGCGGAGAGCGACTGGCGCCGAGCGACAGGAAAGGGATCGGGAGACAATCGTTCGGCAGTCATACCCTGTCTCGCCAATCCCCGCCTTACTTCCAGCGCACTTTTAGGGACACGCCGTAGCTCGCCGGCTGTCCGACGGCCTGTGTAATGATGTCATTATAGGAAATGATATTATCCACATAATATTTGTTGAGGATATTCTTTCCCCAAGCCGAGACCGTGAGCTGGTCGCCCGGGAAATCATAGCCGATCCTAGCGTCGACCAGCGCATATCCGTCAATCTTGAAAGGGATACGCCGGACCCAGCGGTTTACGCCATTGTCGGGGATCGCAAGCGTGCTTCCACCGACATAGGTGTCGATGCTGCTGCGGTAACTGACGCTGCCGCCTAAGAAGAGCGAGCCGCCATCTGCCGTTGGAACCCTGTAGTCGAGATCGCCGGACAGCGTCCATTTTGGCGCAAACGGCAAGCGGCTTCCCTTGAAGTCGGTTTGCGCGCCAAACACGCTGATGCCGGAATAGCGATCCACCTTGCTGTTCAGATAGCTGGCGGAACCGGTCAGGGTCAGCCCAGCCGTCGGACGGATGACGACATCCGCCTCGGCGCCGAAGATGTGCGACTTCGGCAGATTGTCGAGCCTTTGGAGCAAGCCGAAGAGGCCGGTAGAGACGGTGCCCTGGATCTGCTTGTCGCGATAATCCTGGTAGAACACGGCACCGCTGACGGACACCTTATTGTCGAGCATGCGGGTCTTGAAACCGGCTTCGTATGAGGTCACGGATTCCTGCTTTGCGGGCAAAAGCTGGGACTGCAGCGAAGCGGTGATCACTGGAAAGCTTCCCGCCTTGTAGCCGCGTGAAACGTTCGCATAGAGAAGCGTCGTGGTGGATGCCTTGAAATCGACGCCCGCTTTCCAAGAGACGTTGTCCTCCGACAGCTTGTTAAGGAACACATCGCCCGGCAAATTGGCGTCATTGAGCGTGTAGCAGTCGCCTGCTCCAAGAAGCACCGTTTGCCCGCCGATCAACTGGCCCAGCAGCGTGAAAAGTTCCGAAACATTCCGGTCTTCAAGCGGATCCAGATTGCACATCGAATTTCGATTGATACTCTTGGTGTAGCGTGCGGCACCCTTCAATGTGATCTGGTCACCGATATCATATTCGCCACTCGCAAAGGCCGCATAGTTGGTCATCCGGCCATGATTGTCGACGCCACTGACATGGATGAAATTCGTACCGGCATTGCTCAGCGAGTTGGCGCCATAGGTGATGTCCTGATATTCATCGACCTTGCTGTGGTTGTAGTTCGCTCCGATCGTCCAGCGGAAAGCCGAAGCGGACGATGCATTGGAGAGGCGTAATTCCTGGCTGACATCGCTGATTTTTCCGTCGTCGCGCGGATTGTCGACCAACTCATATTGCGATCCGTCAAGGTCGAACGACATCTTCTGCTTGAGATGATTGAATGTGCTGATGGACGTGAGGAGAATATCGTCACTCACATCCAGATCCGCGCGCAAGGTCGCCTGGAACAGCTTGCGATTGCCGCTCGGCTCGGCCCCCTTTGTTGCCGATTGAATGGCCGTTTCCGACCGCCCGACGGTCGACCAGTTGGCCGCTCGACTCTTTCGCGGCGCCAACGGTGCGTTAAGTTCTTCGAATGTTGGCGCGCTTGGCGTTGAGGGCAAGGAAGCGACGATCTGCAGCGCCTGCGGTTCCGAGCGATCTACCGAGCCATTGAGGTTCAGTTCGAAGCGCAGCGTATCCGTAGGCTTCCAGTCGGTCACCAGGCGCGCAGCGATGTAGTTCTGCTCGCCGTTCGTGTCCTTCCGCGTGAAATTATACTGCCAGGCGTCGCGATGCGCGCCATCGATCGAGAGCCGCATGCCGATATTCTCGCCGATCGGACCGCTAATAAAGGCCATACCGTGAACTTCGTTGAAGCGGCCATAATCGAGATTGAACCCGGCCTGCAGATCGGGGGTCGGCTTGGCTACGATGTAGTTGATCGCACCGCCTGTGGAGTTCTGCCCGAATAGCGTTCCCTGCGGTCCCTTCAAGACCTCGACGCGCTCCAGGTCATACATGGAATGGCCAGCCAGGACCGGGAAGGGCATCGGCGCCTGATCGATCGAAACGCTTACTGCAGGATAAACGCCCAGAGCGTCCGCGTTATAACCGACTCCGCGCAGGGTGAATACAGGCGTGCCATGGGTCGATGGAGCCAAAGCCATGCCCGGTATCGTCTGAACCAACTCTTCCGGCGTACCAATGTTACGGTTCTCGAGCATTGCGGAATCGAAAGCCGTAATACTGGCGCCGACCTTACTGATGCTTTCATTGCGCTTGTTGGCGGTTACAATAATTTCTTCTACAGAAACCCCTGGGTCTTCGGCCGCCCAAGTTGAATTTGAAAGACCGGTACAACTTATCGCCGCCGTCGCAATCAAATAAATCTTAAAGGATTTCGTCAAGTTCCCCTCCTGTTTTTTACGATATTATGCTGTCAGAGCGGCCATGCCGCACTGATCTTGACGGTTGACCCATCTTGATACCGGTTTGAGGGAAACAGGGCTTTCTGACCATGTCCGCGACCGCCAAGTTCTTGACGCAGCATGCCAGAGGTGACAATCCTTACTGCGACATAACAATATGTAGAGGAGGGGTTCGCACGGATGAACCGCAACGCGCTATTCGCTGCGCTGCCGGATCTTAGTGCCCGGATCATGCGCCACACGCTCACGAACGAGTTGAACGTGAATTGGGAAATGTTCTGCAGAGACAGCAGGTTAAAGTCTGTTCGGCTTGACGACGGAACGACCGAGCTGCTCGCGCAGGATGAATTCCTGCTGCAGGAAGGATTCGCGGCGCTGACAGCGAATCATTCCGACCTCTGGTGCAGCGTGGGACTGCGATACCGGTCCATTAAATATGGCACTTTGGGCTTGGCGATGATGACGGCGCGGACACTGTCAGAAGCGCTGGAAATCGCCTGTCGCTATCAGGCCCTTACCTATTCGCTCATCAACTACCGCTATGCCCTAGCGCCCAATGGCGCATGCGCCTTGATCGGCGAAACAGACGGAACGCCAGCCCATCTCCATGACTTCTCACAGCACCGAGACCTGGGGGCGATCATGACGCTGATTAACGATCTGGTGGCGGGTGAGCATGTTCTGGAACGGATCACCGTCGCAGCGCCAGCGCCAAGCAACTGGGCCGCCATCAGATCGCATTTCTACTGCCCGGTCGAGTTCAATGCGGATCGCACGCAATGGATATGCCTGCCTGGCAGTACAAATCGCGCCCTGCCGTTGGGCGATGCCGATCTGCTGAGCCTTTACAGCGCGCATTGCGATGCCTTGCTCGGCAAGGCCCACGCCAACGCATCGGTCACCCAGCGCCTTACCGCTCTGCTGAGTGCGCGCGGGGAGGACATTTTGAGCGCCAGCAAAGCTGCAAGGGAACTGGCGCTTTCCGAGCGTACGCTTCATCGTCGTCTTGCCGATGAGGGCACGCGATTTTCCACGGTGGTCGATGACGCCCGATATCAGCGATCGCGCGAGTTGCTGGCGGACCGTAGCATGACGATCGAGCGCATCGCCTTTACCGTTGGCTTCTCCGAGCCATCGAGCTTCTCCCGCGCCTTCAAGCGCTGGTCGGGCGTAGGCGCGCTGGAATATCGCAAACAGATAGTCAGGTAGATCTGCGGATTACCAAAAAAGGGGGCAGCTGCCCCCTTTTTCGTGTCGACCAGTCGTTACGACCGACCGCCCACCGATATTGCGGAGGGGGTGTTTACGCAGGCTCGAAGCCGAGAATAGCCTTCACTTCCATAAACTCATGAAAGGCATGCTCACCCCATTCCCGTCCATTGCCCGACTGCTTGTATCCACCAAATGGCGCAGCAAAATCGAGCGGGGCATAGTTCAGCGCCACCTGGCCTGCCCGAATGCGTGAAGCAACCGCGCGGCCATGGGCGAGATCGCCCGACTGAATATATCCGGCAAGCCCGTAGGGCGTGTCATTGGCAATCTCGATCGCCTGCTCCTCGTTATCATAGCCCAGCATGACAAGAACCGGGCCGAAGATCTCCTCGCGCGCAATCGTCATGTCATTGGTCACGTATGCGAACACAGTGGGGCGAACGTAGAAGCCCTGATTAAGGCCTTCGGGCTTGCCGGGGCCGCCGGCGACGAGCGTCGCGCCCTCTTCTATGCCTTTTTTGATGAGGCTCTGAATGCGGCCCCACTGAACGTCCGACACAACCGGACCCAGATTGACGGCTTCTGAGGGTGCGCCGACCTTCTGCTGGTTGATGGTATTCCGGGCAATATCGCTCGCTTCGCCCATGCGTGCGGCCGGGACGAGCATGCGCGTTGGCGCGTTGCAACTCTGGCCGGCGTTGACCATCATGGCCTCAACACCCTGCCGGACGGCAGAGCTAAGGTCGGCATCCTCAAGAATGATATTCGCCGACTTTCCGCCCAGCTCCTGATGCACGCGCTTGACGGTGGGGGCGGCATTCCGCGCGACCTCAACACCAGCCCGGGTAGAACCCGTGAAGGACACCATGTCGATGTCGGGATGGGATGAGATGGCCGCACCGACCGTTTGCCCGTCTCCGTTCACCATGTTGAAGACGCCGGCGGGGACACCGGCGGCGTGCATGACTTCCGCAAAAATCTGACCGCTGAACGGCGCCACTTCGGATGGCTTGAGCACCATGGTGCAGCCGACCGCGAGCGCAGGAGCGACCTTGCAGGCGATCTGATTGAGCGGCCAGTTCCATGGTGTGATCATGCCGATCACGCCAATCGGTTCCTTGACCAAGCGCGTGCTGCCCATCCCGTTCGTGGGATCAAAATCGACAAGCAGTTTGCGGGCAATATCGAAGTGCGCCAGCGCAAGCGGGACATGCGCCCCTGATGCGAGCGCAACCGGCGCGCCCATCTCTTCCGTCACGGCGTCCGCCAGGTCCTGCGCGCGCAACTGGAGTTCGGCAAAAACAGCATCGAGCAGGTCCAGCCGCTCTTGCTTCGAGCTGCGGCCGAAGCTTTTGAAGGCTTTGACAGCCGCGGCAACGGCGCGATCGACATCTGCTGCGCTGCCAAGGCTGATGACCCCGGCAACGTCCTCTGTCGCAGGGTTGATAACGTTGAGCGGCCTGGATTGTGCTGGCGCTATCCATGCGCCGTCGACGTAGAAGTCGAGATAATTTCTCATATGTGGGGCTCCTCTCGATTGGCCTGCGCGGCCCGTATCACTTCGGCAAAAATTTCGATTGCGCGACCGACGATCGCGTCTCCCGTCGGAAGCGCCTTCCGCATTGTCGCCAAGCCATGGATCAGTCCGGCGGCTTCCAGCATGTGTACTTCTACGCCCTGTTCCACGCATTTGAGCGCAAGAGCGCGCCCCTGATCGCGCAACGGATCAAGGCCCGCCGTCAGGATAACCGCTGGCGGAAGTGATGCCGGGAGGTCGTGGTACACGGGCGACACGGCGGCATCCCCCCGTCGTTCCGCATCGGGCAGATAATCGGTGATGAACCTGTCCATAAGGCGCCGATCAAGCAAATATCCTTCGGCAAACTCCTGATACGAACCCGTCTCTGGGCTTGTGCAATCGCCGACCGGATAGAAAAGCAGCTGGCCGAGGACCGACTGGGAACCGAGCTTTCCTGCGACATGAAACGCCAGGTTGCCGCCCGCGCTGTCGCCGGCCACGGCGATGCCCGTCACCATCGCTTCCAATTCAGCCGGTCCGTCCGCAAGGAATTGCGCCACTGACACGCAATCTTCATGTGCTGCGGGATAAGGATGTTCAGGCGCAAGTCGATAATCGATCGCCACTACCCGCAATCCGGAGAGGCGCGCGATGCGCGTGCAGAGCGCATTATGCGTACCCAGATCGCCGATTACCCAGCCGCCGCCATGCATATAGACGATGATCGGGCCCGGCCTGGCCGGACCAGGGAAATACGCGCGCAGATTGCAGCCTGCCCCTACAAAATCTGTCGTGCGTATGTCGGTATCCGCAGGGTGATCGAACAATTCGCCCAGCAGGTGATAAACCGCGCGAGTGTCGGACGCCGGCATCTCCGCCAGATGCGGCCCTTCCTGCGCCTTCAGCAATTCCAGCACGGCGGCCGTTTCGGGCAGGATGAATGGCGTGCTCATTTCTTGCCTGCGCCTTCCTGTTGCTGAAGGATATCCGCGCGATGGCCGACATAGGCGCGCAAATCCTCGACATCCTGCGTCGACAGATATTTGCTGAAGCTGATCATCCCCTGGTCCTGAAGTGCGCCGTCATAGATCACCGATTTCCAGGCTTCGGCCGATCCGAGCGCACCAGAGCGGCGCAGATCCGGTACCACACCGCTCGATACAGCGCCGGGGCCGTGGCACTGCCAGCAATCGCGGGCGAACAGCGTCTCGCCATGGGCAATCTGCGCAGCGGTGAACATATCGGCCGGCGGGTTTGCCGGAGACGCCGTGCTCTTGGCCACCTGAGGCATTTTCGTCTGTGCGCCAAGTTTGAACACATAGATGCGACCATTGGGGCGCGGTCCGGGATCATCGTTAAAGGCGGATGTCAGCGCATATGCGCCGCCATAGCCTGCCGCCACGGCAATGTATTGCTCGCCCCCCTGCGCGAAGGTGATCGGCGCGGCCATGATCGGCATGCCGACGTTCATCGTCCACAGGACCTTGCCGCTGTCGGCGGCGAACGCCCGAAGGTTACCCTTGGTATCCCCCTGAAAGACGAGGTTGCCCGCAGTGGACAGGAGGCCGCCATTCCATGGTTCCGGATAATCGAAACCCCATGCCTCGCGCTGATTGGCCGGGTCCCATGCGACCAGCCTGCCGCTTAGCAGCTTGCGCGTATCGGCAAAGGCCGCCTTGTCGTCAGGCGCAGCGGCGCCCGCGCCATCTATGCCCAGATTCCACCTGCCGGGCCGCACCGCGAAGGATTTTGCGTCCTGATAGGGAAAGAGTGCGTGATTCGCCGGGATGTAAGCGAGCCCGGTCTTTGGGCTGAATGCCATTGGCTGCCAGCTATGCGCGCCCAGCGCTCCGGGGATAATGACCTGCGGCCCCTTGTCATATCGGGCGTTCGGCGCTTCGATCGGGCGGCCAGTCTTCAGGTCATATCCGGTGGCCCAGTTCACCTTTACGAAATTCTTGACGGAAATCAGCTTGCCGTCAGTGCGATCAAGCACGAAGAAAAAGCCATTCTTCGGCGCCTGCATCAACACCTTGCGAGGCTTGCCTCCTATCTGGAGGGTCGCCAATGTGATGGTCTGGGTATGGGTATAGTCCCAGCTGTCACCGGGGGTACCCTGATAGTGCCAGCGATATGCGCCTGTGTCGGGATCGAGCGCGACGATCGATGACAGGAAGAGATTGTCGCCTTTCCCTTCGCTTCGTATTTTGTGATTCCAGGGGCTGCCATTGCCAACGCCGATGTAAAGCTGGTCAAGGTCCTTGTCATAGACGATTGAGTCCCAGACGGTGCCGCCGCCGCCGGTTTGCCAATATTTGCCGAACCATGTCTTTCTGGCCGTGTCGGCAAGGATATTGTCCGACGCAGCATGATCCGGCCCGGCCGCCGGATCGCCCGGAACGGTGTAGAAGCGCCAAACCTGCTTGCCTGTCTGCGCGTCATAGGCGGTTACATAGCCGCGTGCGCCCAGTTCTGCACCGCCATTGCCGATCACGACCTTGCCCTTGACGATGCGCGGGGCGCCAGTGATCGTGTAGGTCTTGGACTGATCGACGGTGATCGCGGACCACACGGGCTTGCCGGTCTTGATATCAAGCGCGATCAACCGGCCGTCAAACGCCCCGAAATAGAGTTTGCCATCATAGATGGCCGCACCGCGGTTGCCGACGTCACAACAGCCCTTTGCGCCGTATTCGCCGGGGACCTCAGGATCATAGGTCCATAGCAGTCGGCCCGTCTTGACCTCAAAGGCATAAACTTTCGACCAGGCTGTCGTTGCATAGAGGACGCCGTCATATTCCAGAGGGGTGGTTTCCTGTGCGCGATTGGTGTCGAACTCGAACGACCACGCCAAGCCAAGTCCTGTGACGGTCTGATCGGAAATCGCGGTCAGACCACTGAAACGCTGCTCATCAAATGTGCCGCCATAGGTCACCCAATCCGCTGGATCTGTAGCTGCGTCCAGCAACTGCGTCCAGGGATTACCGCCTTCCTTGCCTCCGGTAGGCGCTTGAATCATGCATGCAGCGGTAGCCGCTGCCATCATGATGGCGATCAGCGCGCGGGCGCCTCTTTGCTTTCTCACATCCTCTCCCGTCGATTATTATGTCACCGTTCGCACCGCGGCCCGTCAGCGATAGGCGAACTCCTGGCCATCCAGTTCAACCGCTGGAATATCCTCGGCTTCGCGCCAATAATCCTGCGTGTGCCGCCACTCGGGTCGGTCTCCCAGGCGTTTGGGAAGACTGTCTATGTCCCGCATGAGATAATTCGGACTGAAGTTATCCGCCTCGATCCAGGGCATCAACGGATCGTCTTTCCCGTCCGCAGGCTTGACGATTTCGACCTCCGTAAAGCCCTTGTCCGACATGTGGCGGAGCAGGCGGCACACAAAATCCCCGATCAGGTCCACCCTCAGGGTCCACGCGGCACGGAAATAACCGAACACCCAGACAAGGTTCGGAACATCGGTGAACATCATGCCGCGATAGGTCGCCGTCTGCGACCAGTCGACCGTCTTACCGTCCACGGAAAACTCGATGCCGCCCATGACGAGCAGCTTGAAGCCCGTTGCGGCAACGACAACATCGGCTTTGAGTTTCGCGCCGGATTCCAGTTCGATCCCGTCAGGCACAAACCGTGCGATGCGGTCGGTCACGGCCGACACCTTGCCCTCTTTCATCTTCACGAACATGTCGCCGTCAGGAACAAAGGCGAGCCGCTGCTGCCAGGGGCGATAGGTGGGCGTGAAGTCGGGAGCGAACTCGAAATCCTCTCCGGCATAGGCCCGGATAAGGCTCTTCAATTCCTCGAAGACGACCTCCGGCTCATCACGGGCGCGCCGATCGAGCATTTTAAGATTATGCAAATAGTCGAGGCGCACGCAGCCATGGATGGTTTCCTCGTCAACACCGATCAGGCGGAGGCGATCGGCAAGATCGCTGCGGTTGGGATAGCAGAAGAAATATGTTGGTGACCGTTGAAGCATCGTAACATGCGCGGCCTTGTCGGCCATGGCCGGAATGACGGTCGCGGCTGTTGCGCCGGAGCCGATCACGACAACCTGCTTGCCTTCATAATCGAGGTCGCTCCGCCACTTCTGCGCGTGGATCATTTCACCCGAAAAATCCTCCGCGCCGGGCCATTCAGGCAGATAGGGGTTTTCGTGATCATAATATCCTTGGCACATCCAGAGGAAGTTGCAGCGATATGTGCGTGCCGGTGCGGTGTCCGTTGCACGGGTCTCCACTGTCCACACCTTGTCGGCGCTTGACCATGCGCATGTGCTGATCAGGCTGCCGTATCGAATATGATGGTCGAGCCCATTCTCCTCGATGACGTCCTTGAGATACTGGCGGATTTCTGCCGCTGTGGCGATCGGCGGCCCAACCCATGGCTTGAAGCGATATCCGAAAGTATAGAGATCCGAGTCCGAACGCGCGCCGGGATAGGTATGGGTGTGCCACGTCCCGCCAAAACCCTCTTTGGCTTCCAGAATAACGAAGCTCTTCTCGGGGCATTGCGACTGAAGGTGATAGGCGCTGCCTATGCCTGACATTCCGGCACCAACCACAATCACGTCAAATTCTTCTACCGAAGCGGCTGCAACAGAGACCGCGTCTTCGAGAACTACATTCACCTTCACATCCTCCCGGATCGCAAACTGTGGCGCTCGACCACTCTGCGCTCTTGTGGATCAGGAAAATTTCCTATTCCACGGCCGTGCGCGCCAAGAATATGACTGTTTCGGCCAACTGACGCTGATCGGGAATATGCAAGGCTGCAAAAATGGAGCAGCGGCCGGCACGCCGCCGATCATTTTAGAACATATGTTGGATCTCATGCGTCACAGCGATGCAACTGACTAAGACGGTTGCTGCGGCGGAATAGAGAAGTGCGATTGCGGATTTGACGGTTCGCTTGCGGTCATTCGACAAGCGTCGGCAGCTTAGCGATTGGGGTGAGGTTCATGACGGCGACCGGTGCGCGTTTCTCTTAGCTTGTATGGACGTGAGTGGGGGATGTGCCATTCGATTAGAGCGGACTCATGGTTCCGCATCTCGGAAAGGGAAGGGCAGGGAGAACTGCATTCATGTCAGCCTTGCAATATTTGATAGAGGCCGAATTGCGATCGGGCATGGTCAATGAAAAGCCGTTCGTCGTCGATCGCTCCGATGGCTACACTGTCTTGTGACAAGATATTCACTGCAGCCTCGACGCTGTCGAAATAAGACTCGGTAAGACCGTCCATTTCTGGAAATATAATATCGACGTGATCGGCAAGCTCTTTCGTCTTGCCGTAGTCGATATGATTTTGCCGATACCGGACGCCTTCAACACTTTCGCCCAAAGTTGCGTGACGATCGTACCAATGATGCATAAACTGTTCATGATCGAGCGACTGGACCCGACGAAGTGGCATGATATTGTAGATAGGACCGTCCCCGCGAGTGATAGCGATTTCTCGTCCCACCAGCACAGCGACATTGGAAAGATCAAGCATCGGCTCGATCTCCCTCTTCAGTTTGATTACCGAATCCAGGATTGCCGTCACTTGCGTCGCTTCGCTGGTCGTAGCTTGATACGCATATTCAAAAGGCTTGGGGCTTGCTTTCATCGCAATCTGGTGCGGGAGAACCGGCATATTCGTTACAAGCTTCGCGAACTGCTGACGCGAGCCATCCAGAATTGAATCGGAGTCCTTGATATGTTTCAGGCAGGACGTAGCAATCAGGGAATTATTATGATCCTTACCGCTGAAGTAAAATCCGACTTTATGGAAAAATGATCGTTCTGTCATGGGTTTCTCCTATTTTTCGAATTGCCTCTTACGGTGCGGGCCGTCATTTTGAAGGAATACTGATATTAGTTCTCGGCCAGATTACAAACGACCTGCGGTTTTTCAGAGGGACGTTTCGACATTCAAATTTGTTGAGATATTGCACGGCGAGCATAAACTGCGTTTTCCCTTCGGGCCGTTGCCCGTTTTTCTAATCCGCATATTTGCCAAAGCGGGCATGTAGAATAAGACGCTCGGCATGTCTGACCCTTCCAGCCAACCAGAACGAAACCGCGAAGGGGCCAAGCCATCGAAGGCTTTGACCTTGAAAGGGCAACGGACACGATCTGCGATCCTGGACGCAGCCGAGCGGCAGTTTGCCGAGCGTGGCTTTGAGGGCGTGTCGTTGCGTCAGATCATGGACGAGGCGTCAGTCCAGATGGGCCAGATGCAATATTATTTCCCGACCAAAGATTCCGTGTTCTCATCTGTGATCGAGCGGAGACTGGATGACGTCAACCGCGCGTACCAGGAAGCTGTGGAATCTCTGGACATCCTGGCATTGCGCGGAAAGGTCGATCTGCCGTTGGTCATTCGGGCAGTGACTGCGGCATCTCGCGCGTGGCTCTCTGCGCCGGACATCGGCAGGCACCGTTATCTTCGCATGCTGGCGCTCAGCACCATGAGCTTCGATCAACCGGAATATGTCCGCCGCCATGGGGAGACTTTTCGGCCGCTCAACGAGCATATTGTTGCGGCCATATCCCATTGTTTTCCGGATGCGCGTCCAACACGTGTACGCGCTGCCTATCATCTGATCGAAACCAACCTCCTGTCGATCTATGTGAACATTGATGCGTTACTGCAACGATCGGGGATCTCGCGGTCGACCGAAGCTGTACATGCGCTTTACGACGATCTGGAATCGTTTTTGGTGGGCGGAGTGGAACACCTTCTGGGGCGCTGATTACCACGCCCTATCAAAAGCAACAGCTAGATTTGTCCATTTTTTAGTGCGATCGCACCAAATATTCACTTGGCGGTCGGGAATTGAGTCCTGGCCAGCTGAGGGACAAAGGGAGAGGACCATGGTGATTTTGAAGGCACGCATGCGTGCATCGTCCATAGCTTCGGCTGCATCGGTAATTGCGCTCTTCTGGGGAGTTGCTGCGTTCGCCCAAGATACGGCAGCGGCGCCCGATTCCGGCATCGAAGACATTGTCGTCACAGCGCAGAAAAGCGCCGAAAACCTCCAGAAAGTACCTATCGCGGTTACCGCTGTTTCCGGAGCAATGCTGGAGCGGGCGCAGATCAAGGATATTCAGGGTCTCGCCAACTCGATCCCCAACGTTCAGATCAACAGCTTTTCCAACTCGCCGGATTCCGCCGTGTTCACGATCCGCGGCGTTGGCGTGAACGACGCCGATCCCTATGTCGGCACCACGGTTTCTGTGGTGGTCGATGGTGTCCCCGTTGGTGTCAACACGGCGGCGCTCCTCTCCCTGTTTGACATTGAGCGGGTCGAGATATTGCGCGGCCCACAGGGCACATTGTTCGGCGCGAACACGACCGGCGGCGTCGTCAACGTCATCACCAAGCAACCGACTGGCGAGTTCGGCGGAGAGGCGCAGGTCGTCTATGGCAATTACAATCGCCTGGACCTCAATGCAGCCATGAATTTTCCGATCACGGACAGCCTCGCGGCCAAGGTCAGCATCCTGCATACCGGATCGGACGGGTTCTTTCGCAATTATCTGGACAATCGCCGCATCGGCAAGCGCGATATGACATCGTTGCGCGGCTATCTGAAATATGATTCTGGAGCCTATGACGCGACGCTGATTGGCGAGTATGGCCGTACTCGGAACGGATCACAGACCGGTGTCCTGATTGCTGGACCGGGCGAGTTGTTCTACACGCCGGGAGAATCCGGATCGGGCTTCAATTTCAAACGCGGTCTGAGTAGCGACCAGCCGGACTATAATAATCGGGATAGCTACAGCGGGACGCTGACGCAAAATCTCGACACCGGGATAGGGCAGCTCGTCTCCATCAGCAGTTACCGCCAATATAAAAACGATCTTTACAGCGACGATGATGCAACAACGCGCGTTCTGCTTCAGACCCGTCGTAACTCAAAACAGCATCAATATTCTCAAGAGCTGCGTCTACATACGGACCTGACCGATGGGATCAAAATGATCCTGGGCGGATTTTACTTCAATCAGGAATATGATCTGCAGCAGAAGACCAAATTGGATGGTTTTGCGCCGGGCGTGGGCCAGCCGCAGAGCCAACACCAGAAGAACTGGTCGATTTCCGGCTTTGCGCAATTCTATGCGCAGTTGACTGATGCGATAAGGCTTCAGGCGGGCATTCGATATTCACATGAGAAGACGAGCGCTGTGTCCACCACGGCCAATAGCTTTACGACAGTGCCCGGCGGTCCGGCAGGCTTCGACGATCCGGTCATTCCAGGCAGCCTCATTGTCGCCAGCGGTAAGCAATCCTGGGATAATGTCGGGTATAAGGTTGGCCTCGACTGGCAGGCCACGTCAGCTGTTCTTGTTTACGGCTATTATGCCCGTGGCTTCAAATCGGGCGGTTTTACCGGACGCATCGCCGTCGAGCAGGATATCGGCCCGTTTGATCCCGAGCATCTCGACACGTTTGAAGTCGGTGCAAAGGCCGACCTGTTGGACCGGCATTTGCGCCTCAACCTTGCAGCATTCTACAATGACTATAAGGACATGCAGGTCACGCAGAACCTGACCTACCTGGATGGTCGGAACTCCGCAGCGATCCGCAACGCGGGCGGCGCGAAGACGAAAGGCGTCGAACTGGAGGCGACGGTCCTGCCGGTTGAAGGCATCACCCTGAATGGTTCAGTGGCCTATCTTGATGCCTATTACACGCGCTACGACACATTCGTGCTGGATGCATCGGGTTCGACGGTGGCTGTCAGCTATGCCGGCAACCGCCTGATGAATGCTCCGAAATGGAATGCGACGGCCGGGTTCACTATAAAGCAGCCGGTCGGAAGCGGCAATGTCACGGCATCGGGACAATATAGCTATACCAGCAGCAAATATACCGCCTTTACCGATCGTCCGACCGAGCTGGTTACACCCGTGAATCTGGTCAATGGCAGCCTGTCCTGGGCTCCGGATGGCGAGGCCTGGTCGATCGGATTGTGGGGCCGCAATCTCCTCAACGAGAAATATTACGGCCAAAAGCTGACCTTGGTGGGAATCGGCACATTGGCGTCACTGGGCAACCCCCGCGAATATGGCGTCGATCTGAAAGTGCATTGGTAACATAGCCGGCCGACCGCGGACGATTGAACGCGGTCGGCCATTCCAAATTGGGCTATTAGAGGGAAGATGTATGATCGCTATTCCGTTGGAAGATCGTATCGCATTACAGGACCTGATGACCGCTTATTGTTACGCGGTCGATAAGCTTGCGAATGTTGAGGAGCTGCTCGCTCTGTTCACTGAGGGCGCTGTACTTGATTTTACGCAGATCGGTCTGCCGCTGATGACCGGTCGTGGGGAGATCAAACAATTCTTCGATCGCGTGTTCGCAGACATGAGTCACCACGCCCACTATATCTCCAACTTCCGGCCTGTGCGTTATGAGGGCGAAGCGGCCGCCATGACCGCCTACGTCATCGGCATCGGCCGTGCCCGAGATGGCAACACGGTCGAGGTGAATGTTCAGTATCTGTTTGAGGCTGTTAGACAGTCCAGTGGGTCTTGGCTTTGTGAGCGCTACTCGATGTTCTCGATGATGCCTTTGCCCGGATCCCTTACCGAAATTCACGGCGAACACTGAACGGCCGACGCCTTTCCAGGAGGAACATGATGGCCACGACATTGGAACGGCCGACCTATCCTACGCATCCCGACGCACGCGCGCCCGCCGCGCGGGGCGACGCGATCACCGGCGATCGCTACTGGTCAAAGGATTTCGCGGACCGGGAATGGACGCATATGTGGACAAAGGTTTGGCATCTTGGAGGGCGCGTCGCGCAACTGGAGGAACCAGGCGACTTCATCGTTCACGATTTCAAGCATGAATCGGTGATCATGGTGCGGCAGGAAGACGGGACGATCCGCGCCTTCTTCAATGTCTGCATGCACCGTGGCAACCGGTTGGTGACAGTGGAAGAGGGCGGTGTCGCCGACAGCTTTTCCTGCACCTATCATGGCTGGAAATGGGGGATCGATGGCAAGCTGAACTGGGTGCAGGACCCTGAAGATTTTCCGCAAGGCAATCCCTGCGGGAAACTGAAGCTCAAGGAATTGCGATGCGAGACGTGGGGTGGATTCGTTTTCTGGACATTCGATCCGAATGCGAAGCCATTAGTCGATTATCTCGATCCGATCCCGACGCTGTTCGCAAACCGCGATCTTGAAAATTATACTCGGGTGGTCTGGCGCACGCTGCGGGTGAACACCAACTGGAAGTTTGCGTCGGACAATTTCAACGAAGCCTACCATATTCCGTCGGTTCATCCGCAGTTTCAGCCGATGATTGACGATCATTATGCGACGACGCTCTTCGAGATGTACCCTAATGGGCACAATCGCATGATCGAAAAGCTGCAGCCGTCGAGCCGCTATCCCGATGCACAGCAGATGAAGCCGTTATGGGCTGAAGTGCTGCGCGAGTGGGACATCGATCCGGTGGATTTCGATGGCCGGGCGCAGGACGCGCGGGTTGCACTCCAGCAGGCCCGTCGGCGTCTGGGTCCAGCGCGTGGACACGAGCATTTCACGCGAATGACCGACGACGAACTGACAGACCAAATGCATCACACCTGTTTCCCCAATCTGACACTGACGGCGACGCCGGAAGGGCTGCATGTTTTTCGCACGGAACCCGATGCCCAAGACCCCAACTGGTCGACGTTCGATTACTGGTATCTTGTACCGCATGTCGGCGGCGCGACGGAGGTGGGAACACTTTACGGCATGCGACCCTATGTCGAGGCGGAGCATGAAACGGGGAGCTTCTCAGATTATGAAGCAATCATCGCCCAAGGGGATTTTCTTGCGCAGGATTTGTCTCTTGCCGTGACCCAGCAGCGCGGCCTGCGATCCATGGCGTTTGGCGATTGTTACCTGGCCGGACAGGAGACGCGCGTCCGCCGTTTCCACGAAGTGATCAACGATTATCTCGAAGGGCGTCGCTGAGCGTTCTGCAAACTAAAGGAATTCACGATGAAGCGGATGTCCGGAAAAGTGGCGCTGGTAACCGGCGCCGCTTCGGAACAGGGGCTGGGATATGCCATAGCAGCAACCCTTGCCGAGCAGGGCGCCAATGTCGTTGTCACCGATATTGACTATGCGCGCCTCGAAAAGAGCGCATCTGGGATCGGTGAGCCTGATCAGGTTGCCCATATCAGGCAGGATGTAGGCGACCAAACCGATTGGGATGCCGCGCTGGCGCTGACGCTGGACCGGTTCGGTCGCCTGGATGTGCTCGTCAACAATGCGGGCATTTCGCAGATGCGGCCAATGGACGTTGTGCAGGAGGATGAGTTTGATCGGGTCATTCGCATCAACTTGAAAAGCGTTTTCCTGGGCAGCCGTATGGCGATGGCGCAGATGCGCCGGCAGGGTAGCGGTGGGTCGATCATCAATATGTCGTCAGTGGCTGGCATTGTCGGCTTTGTCGGTACGCCGGCCTACACGGCCAGCAAGGGCGGTGTCAGGTTGATGAGCAAGACAATCGCGCTGGAGGGGGCGGCAGACGGCATCCGCTGCAACAGCCTTCATCCCGGCGTCATGTGGACGGAAATGCAGCAGGTCACAATCGACTCCTCGCCCGGGACCTTTGAAGCCACGCGAGACCTGATTCCCATGCGAAAGTTGGGAACGGCGCAAGACATCGCCAATGCGGCGCTGTTTCTGGCTTCCGACGAAAGCCAATATGTCACCGGGACGGAGATTATCGTCGATGGAGGCCTGACTGCACAATAGGCGTTGTCAGTTGAGCGCCGGGTCCGCCGCTTTGTGCACTTGTCTTTCTGGCAGGAGCCAACGCGTCAAGAGGCCCGATATTGTGGCGAGGAATATGGCATGGCGTCGATTGCGTGCGCCCAGCCGCTGTTGCGCTTTGGCAAAATGAAAGCGTACGGTGGCCATGGTTATTCCAAGGACAGCGGCGACTTCTTCGTCCGTCAGTCCATTGGCACTCAGATACAAGCAATGGCCTTGTCGCGCAGAAAGCGTTGGCGTGTGCTTGTCGGTGCGCGTGGAATTGGTCGCTGCCGTCTTCTCTCCTCCTGTTGACGAAGTGATATCTGCGGCGGCTATCGGCATGCTCATCTGATCACGCTTCGGCACGCGCGACTGGCCAATCCCGCGTCTGGCTGAAATCAGCGCCACGTCTCGCGCTCAAGTGAAGGAGCGGCATATCGGCCATGAAGGCGTCCGATGCCTTGTCCTTTCGCGCCCAATCGATGAGTTCGCGACGCTTTACTATTGCCCATCGCCCTTCTTTGAAGGCGTATTCATCGATGTAGCGTCCCGCCATGAAGAGATCGACCGCTTCTTCCTCCACAGTCATTCGATGCCAGGCAAAGAAATAGACCTCGCCGGTGGCGGTGTCACCATCGACCTCTAGGTCAATCTGACCAATTAGATGCTGACTTCCCGCCATGTCGGCGAGAAAACTTTGCGCGAAATCGGTGAACTGCTGCCCAGATCCACGGAGCAGGCCGCAGTCGACATCTGCGTCGTCATGAAACGCGCGCATCTGTAACGCCGGATCAAGGCGATCCTGCCCCCGCATATAGTTCATGATTGCTCGCTCAATATCGCGTCGCGCCACAAGATCACGGACTTCAGCCTCAAAGTTCATCGTGCATTCTCCGCGAGTTTCAGATTAGTTCCAGAAGGCATATACCGGATCTTCAGGGCCGCGACTGCCATGCAGATCGAGCGCCGCATATATGCCTTCGGACATCTGCCGGCTTGTCTTGTCGACACGGCTCCAGTCACTGACATAGGTGCGATCGGAAATCTTCCAGACGCCATCGCGGCGCTCAAAACGATCAATGTAGCGACCGCCAGACAGCATGTCCGACTTGCCATCTTCAGTATCCGTCATGGTCGATACGGCGACGACATAGGTCTCCCCAACGGCACGATCCCCATCGACCTCTATCCACTGATTCGCAATTGAATGGAATGTCTGATCGAAAACGGTCTTCACAATGCGGCATATCTCGGTAGCGAAATCTTGCCCATTGCCATTGAATACGCCGCTGACGACCGTGCTATCATCATGAAAGACGCTGCTAAGCAGCTCCTCATCGGCCCGATCCACGCCACGACAATAGGCCATTGTTAGATTGGCGATCTCCTGCCTTGCGATAATGGCTGCCACTCTCTCGGTGGAAGGCTCCTGGTTCATCTGCACTTGTCCTCTCATTTTTCCACCATTGCGGGCTTTAGCGGCCGCAAGAAGAGCAGTTCCGGCGTCCTGTGCGCCCTGGCCACCGGTTGGCACATGCGTGGCAAGCGAGGGCAGAGTGGGAATATCAAAGGCGCCCGGCCAATTGGCATTTGTGTCGAGTACATAGGTCCGATGCGTGAGGCGCCACTGCCCGGATATCCGTTCGTGCCTGTCGAGATACCGCCCGCAGATGATGCGTTGATAAGACGCGCCGTCCGCTTCCGGGCTTTGTGCATAGGCCATGACGTAACTTTCGGAACGGGCTTCATCGCCATTCGTCTCGACCCACATCTGACAGGTTCGGTGATGCGTGACAGGCTGCCCCCTTTGCGCGCCGGTCAAAATCGTCGCAAAGACACTGGCCGGCCCGTTGAAGAAGCGATAATCGACTGTACCATCCACATGATAGCAGTCGGCAAGGAGACCTTCGTCGGCCCGATCCACACCGCGGCTGTGCTGGGCAATGCGGTTGCAGATATCCTGAACGTCGCCAATTCCGGCAATGGAAGGAAGCTTGCTCATCGCATTGTCTCGCCATTGTCGATGACGACATGCGTGCCGGTGATCTGGCGGGATTCTTCTGACGCAAGGAAAAGCACCAGATTGGCCACATCTTCCGGAATGCCTTGACCCATGGCCTGAATCTGATCGAGGCCAGCTTCTCCTTCCGGCAGTTCACCAAGCGCCTGTCGTGTCATAGGGGTGTCGTGTGCGCCTGGCGCGATAGCGTTGACGCGGATCTTGTATCCCTGTTCCTGGCAATGAACGGCGACGCTTCTGGTGAGCGCGATGATTCCCGCCTTGGCTGCGCTATAGGCGGGGATCACGCCGATACCTTTCAGCGCAGCCACAGAGGCCACATTGATGATCGAACCGCCGCCTGTCTTGGTCATGACCGGCAGGGCCGACTTGCAGCCCAGGAAACATCCCTCCACCATGACCTGCATCTGGAAGCGAAAATCCTCCAGTTCGCATGCTTCGACATTGGCGAACCGGACGAGACCGGCATTTTTGACCAGCACGTCCAGCCTGCCAAAGCGGGCAATCGTCGCGGCGACTACCTCCTGCCATTGGCCTTCGTCCCGAACATCGTGTCGCACGAAAAGCGAGCCGGGAATCTCGGCCGCGATTGCGCGGCCGAGCTCCTCCTGAATGTCGGTGATGACGACGCTCGCGCCCTCGCTCGCCAATTTCCGGGCGTCGGCGGCCCCAAGTCCGGAGGCTCCGCCGGTGATAAGCGCCACTTTCCCTTCAACACGACCCATTATTGACGCTCCAATTAGAAGTTGAAGGTAGCCGAACCGCCGAACTGACGGGGCGGCGCATAGCCGGCAATGCCGCCATAGCCGGGGGAGTCGTAGACTGTGGACAAATATCGGCTGTCCAGCAGGTTCTTCGCCCAAAAGCCGATCGACCACTTCTTGCCTTCAGGGAAGAAGGTCAGCGTCGTATCGACCAGATGCGTCGGCTGGATCTTGGAGCGCGGCGTATCGAGGATCGCGGTGTAATATTTGCTGGCCGTATAGGCATAGGTTGAATCACTGACCAATTCAGCCCCATTGCCTACCGGGATTACGAAATTCACCCCGAAAGTGGCGCTCCATTTCGGTGCGTTCTGGAGCCGGTAGCCTTTGAGATCCAGCGTGTCGCCCGAGAGAGGGTCCTGGAAAAGGAAGGTCTTGTACTTGGCATCGAGATAGGCGAGCGATCCATGCAGCGTCACGCCCTCCACCGGCACTGCCGTTGTCTCGAACTCGAACCCTTTGATCTCGGACTTGCCCGCATTGAGAATGCGATTGCCCTGCGTGTTGGTGTCCGTATCGAAATAAATCTGCGCAACCTGCATATCGCGATAGTTGGTGTAGAACACCGCCAGGTTGGTCCGCAGGCGACGGTCGAGGAAATCGGCTTTCAGGCCCGCCTCGAAGGTGTCAACGGTTTCCGGATCGAAGGGATTGGCGCCATCTGCGGGAACGCCGACACGAGCGGTGAATCCGCCGGACTTGAAGCCACGGGTCCAGCTTCCATAGACTAGCTTGTGATCGCCGATTTCATAGTCGGCACCCAGTTTCCAGCCGACATTGTTCCAGCTTTCCCTGCCGCCGGTCGTGAAGCTGCCAATGACGAAATTGCCTTCCCCGGTATAGTTGGACCCGGCGGGGTCACCAATGCTGGTGATCAGGCTAGGTGCTGATACGGTACGTTCATGACTGTAACGGATGCCCGCTTGCAGTTTCAGGCGATCGGTTGCCTGCCAATATCCCTGGGCAAATCCGGATATGGAATAATTGTCCTGATTCTGGAGATTGATCTGTAGTAGGCCAGGCGCTGCGAACTGCAGGCGATAGGCCTGGATATGATCATAATGATCCTTCAGGTAGAAACCACCGATCAGTAGGTTCACATCGTCATTGACTTCTATGTTGCTGCGCAGCTCCTGGCTGAACTGCCATCCACGCGTGCGACGATATGTGTCGTTCTTAAAATCTGTGGTGCCGTCCTGATCGGTATATTCCGTCAGCTTGAACTTCTTGTATCCGGTGATCGACGTCAGATCACCCAGAGGCGTGTTCCGCCAATTCATAGTCAGGCCACCGCTGTAGGTGTCCATATTTGAGATATCGGGAACGCTGTTATTGGCGCCAAAATATTTGTCCGGCGCATAACATTGCCCACCCCCAGCGCAAGGGCCAACATACATGCCGTTATTGGCAGGCGCTTCGTATATCGCTTCGCCGGCGTAAGCTCCGCTTATGACGATGGGGGAACCGTTGCGTGCATTGGCATATTCGCCCTGCAACGTCGCATCGAAATCTGGCGTAGGAGTAAAGCGCAGGTAGCCGCGGTATGCCTCGAGATTCTTTCTGCCCATGTCCGATCCATCGACAACGTTCGTGACCCAGCCTTCGCGCTGCGTATGGATGGCCGCGATCTTTGCCGACAGGACGTCCTTGATGATCGGAGCCTCGATGGATCCGGTGACGTCGAAACGGTTGTAATTGCCGTAGACAGCCTTGAAGGTGCCGCCGAAATCTCCGGTCGGCTGTTTGGTGACGACATTGATGACGCCACCAGTCGTATTGGCGCCGAACAGGGTGCCCTGTGGGCCGCGAAGGACTTCGATGCGATCGACATCGTAAAGGTCGAGCAGTGCGCCCATTGAGAAGAATTGCGGAACGCCGTCGACGACGATGGACACCGTATTGCCAGCATAAGGATCGGGTTCGATCACCCCAATGCCGCGGATCGTGAATACGGCGCTTTGCGGGGTGTTTGAGAAGTTATCGATCTGGACGTTGGGGATTGTGCCCTGCAACGCCTGCAAGGTCGTTGCTTGTGCAGCCCCAAGCGCCTCACCGCCAATGGCGGTGACGGAGATCGGCACATCCTGAAGGTTTTCCGATTTCTTCTGTGCGGTGACGACGATGTCCTGAACGCCGCCCTGATCCTCATCTGAAGCCGACTGGGCGGCAGCGATGCCAGGCAAGAGCGCGAGGACCGAGATCGTCGCCAGGATATGCGCGCGGACGATATGCGTAGAATGATTTTTCATTGTAACCTCCCCATCATTTTCTTTGTGAGATTTCGGAAATCGATTGTCTTGGCGCTGGCCTCACCAGGCGTGTTTTTCGCCATTCCATTTGAGGAATTCGCCGGTATCGTCGATTGACCAGTTTGCGGTGATCGACCGAATCCCGCTTGCGCTCTCTGCGGGCGTGATCTCTGCGCCGGGGCCGCCCATATCGGTCTGCACATAGCCCGGATGTATGAGACCGACCACGACCCCACGATCCTTGAGATCAATGGAGACCGACCGCATCAGTCGGTTAAGCCCCGCCTTGGCGGCGCTGTAAGCGTAGAGTCCACCATAGGGCCATGTCGAGGCGCCCAGCTGACTTGTCAGGGTCATGACTTTTGAACCAGACGCCATCAGCGGAAGAAAGGCCTGCAGAACCCGTAAGGGCGCCTTCAGAAGGATGTTCAGGACCTCGTCCCATGCATCCCAGTCAGAGCTTTCGAGTTCAGCTTCGTAAGGCCCGATGATCCCCGCGACATTGTAAAGCACGTCAATCGAGGCGGGGCTTATTTTTGATACCGCCGCACGGACCGATACATCAGATCCGACGTCCATTTCGACGATCTTGAGATTTTGGTATTCTGATGCCAGCTTTAGCAGATCATCCGCTTTCGCTGGATTGCGGCAAAGGGCATAAACGGTATCCCCCGCTTCGGCATATTGGCGTGCCAGCTCAAATCCAATGCCTCGGCCTGCGCCAGTGATCGCTATATTTGCCATGTTAACGCCGTCCTTCGAGATAATCGTTGAGGATTTCGTGGAAGAAGCGGACGCGGGTTTCCTGCCCGGTGAGATAGGCGTCGGTATAGCCACGTGAGTGCATGCCACGCTGCTGTCCCTCGGCCAGCATCATGTCCTGATAGACGATCTGCCCCTCGATCTCCGGCACGCCCCGCCCATTGTCGAAGTCCCGCACCTCTTCCTCGACTTCACGCAACGGGCGGATGCCGGCCATGATCGATTCAACTTCCGTTTGGCCCTTCACGGGGAAGGCCATGCACCACAGGTCGAACGTGCATTTGTTCGGGTCCGTGGCATGCGGTTCGGTACGGAAGAATATCCAGTTGTCCGGTAGGAAGGAGATGGTGACATTGGGGAACATCAGCGTATGCGGACTGTCCGTAATCTGCTCGTCGTCCATTTTTTCGTAATGGACGTAGCCGCGTTCCTTCCACAGCCGCCGCTTGGCGTCCTTGAGGTCCAGCCAGCCCTGCATGGTCTTGGTTTCGAAATCGGGATAGCGGTCCGGATCGATATCCCACTGGCGCAGCAGCGCATCGAACGGCTGCGGCGAACCTTCGGGTAGGCGATCGGAGAGCGATGGACGCATCGGCTGGACGGTGCGGCCGTGCCCGTTCGGGAACATCTCATGCCGGGCAGTATCAACGTCCTGATCGATGATCGGCGGCACTTGTGGATGGGCGGTCCGGGTGTGATAGCTTTCCGAGAAATTGTCGGTCGCAAACTTCCAGTTGGTGTTGAGGTTGATCTTCATCGCGAAGACCCGCACACCCGTTTCCATCGGATAAGCGTCATAAAGGTCTGGCATTGGCGCGAGGTAATCGAGCAACTCAGGAGCTTTATCGTCCATCGTGTACCAGACCATGCCGCCCCAGGTGGCGCAGCGCAGTTCCTTCAGCGTCAGTTTTCCACACGGATTGCCCTGCGGAAAATCATGCGCGTCCTGCGCATAGGCAAGCACGCCGTCCTTGCCCCAGACCCAACCATGATAGGGGCACTGGAAACTGTCCGCCGCGGCATTGTCCCATACCAAACGCATTCCGCGGTGCCGGCAACTGTTGTAGAAGGCCTTGATGGACCCATCCTCCTGCCGCACGCAGAAGACACTCTCGTTCATGAAGTCGTGGACGATATAGTCCCCTGCCTCCTCAAGCTCCGCCGTCCGACCCGCGACATGCCAGATACGGGTCCACATATGGTCCCATTCCGCCTGCATGAAGTCCTTCGACGTGTAGCGATCGCCCGTGATCGGATCGCCACGCAGGTTCGCGACATCACGACCGTCTATCGTGAGCGGATGCTTCTCAGGTTGACCCATTATATCCTCCAGCGACCATGGGTTAGGCGCACAAACCAATGATTTCCGCAGGAGAGAGACCGCCAGCGTCGCAAACTTGCGCCGCACGCAACATTGATTGCGCTATTCGCTACATCGCGGACCATTGTCCGACCTCTCTTCTGCTGATCGCCTTGGTCAGCTTGTGAGAAGCTTTTGGCTTAAATCGGTCGGTCGTCCAACCTGTTAAATTAGTCAGGTTTTTGGGCGAGGCGTTCCAACCCAGCGGCAAAGAAGCGGATTGTCGCTTCCGCTCGTCGATCAAGCGCGCGTGAAGAATGATGATCGCGGCTCAAGTCATCAAGAAAACCGGGGTCCTGGACCATGAAGATGAGCGCCGCTTCTACCAGGTACATACCGTAGAGGATCTCGCCCTCCTCGGTATCCGGCATCAGAGTTTTGATGCGGTCTTCGAAAATGTCGCTGACGATGCTCAGTTTAGCAAGAATAGGCCGCAACTCAGGCATCCGATATGAACTCATGAGATGCGATGTCATCGTGACATAGTATCGCAATTCATGCCCTGGCGTCGAAGCGACGGTCAAGAATGGCTGGATAAATGCCGCCACGGTTTGTTCAATCGTCAGCCCGGCTGGAAAATTCGCGTCCGCAGCGTTGAAGCTTTCCGCGACTGCGGCCTGGAGCAGACCGATTTTTCTTTCCATTGCAGCGCTGAAAATCTCGTGCTTGTTGCCGAAATGATAGTGTACAAGACTTAATCGAACCTCTGCAGCAGCAGCTATATCGCGTAGCGAGGTTCCATTATAGCCGTGTTCAGAAAACAGGATCTCCGCTGCGTCCAGAATGAGCTTGCGCGTTTCGACGCCTTTACTGGAAACCCTTGTCGCCATTTCGCTCTGCTTAACCTGTCCAACCAGTGGTTTGCGAACGGCTAAATGGAAGTGCCTGATTTGTCACGGGCCAATCTTTTCGAATAGGTCTGTGGCCTGAGGTTGGTTCAACTCCGCTTCTAATAGGGTCTGGTCATGTGTATGCACGGCACCAGCGCACCGCTGGTGCTCGAAAACATGTGCTTACAGCTGAATGCGAGCTACTTTGGGCGCGTATTTCTGGTCTCTCATGGTCTCAGGAAACCCACTGATCAAAAGCTCACCTTCACGGATCCACCATAAGTGCGAGGAGCAGCGGGAACGAGATAGTTGAATGGAAAACCAGCGCCGCGAAGGTCCAGGGCATAGGAATAGGTCTTTTCATTTGTCAGATTATTTACCCAAGCCCTGAGCGTCACAGTGTCGTGGTTCCAGGCAAGCGCTGCATTGACCTTCGCAAAGCTGCCCTGCTGGAGTTCCGAATTCATCTGTGTCGTGCCTATCGCGTTGATATTATTGTACGGCGAGTAATATTGCTTGCTGTAATAAGATACGTTCGGCGATAGCACGATGTCCCCGTCGGCGATCCGGGCAAGGGTAAGATCAAAGCCACCCTGGAGTGTGAGCTTAGGTGCGAACGGCAGTTCGTTGCCGGATAGGTCCGTACCCTGAAGTGTCAGTTCCTTATATTTGGTGCGCAGATAGCCCACCGTCGCATTTATGTTCAGCCCGGGCATTATGCGGAAAACGGTTTCCAGCTCTCCTCCATATGCCTGCGACTTGGGCGCATTGACGAGAAAACCGATCGGGCCTGGGCGAAGGTCCTGAACCTGCTGGTTCTTATAGTCATAATAGAAACCCGCGGCTGAAACCGTCAGGCGGTTGTCGAGGAAGCGCCCCTTCATACCGGCCTCGTAGGCGTTCACCTGCTCCGGCCTGATGTAAGTAATGCCGGCGGCCGACGTGTAACCACCGCCGTTGAAGGCGCCTGACCGATAGCCGCGATTGTAGCTCGCATAGAGCAGCAATCCGCTGTCGAAAGTATAGCTGAGCGCCGCTCGACCGGTGAGCGCATTGTTCCGGCCTTTGATGGCGTAACGCAGGCTAGGGTCGTAGGCGCAGGTGCCTGGCGCACCGGGACAGGGAACAGTCGTGGCGAGCGGCGTACGTGGACCACCGACATTGCTCGCATAGAGATAGGCATAGCCATCATCGTAGCGACCGCGATCGGCGGTGTAGCGGAGGCCGATCGTCATCACGAGACTGTCGGTGATATTATAGTCGCTCTGAGCAAAGGCGGCATAAGATTTGCGCGTCTGCTTGTAGTGCTGGAAGAAGCCTCCATTGACACCCGGGCCGAGGGCGCCGCCGATATCGAAGGAATTATCCGTCTCTATCGTGTCATGGCCGTAGAAAATGCCAGTAACCAAATTGAGACTGTCTCCGCTATAGTTGAGGCGATTTTCGGTTGTAAATTGCCGATATTTCGATGCGAAAACGGTATCGAGAAAGTCGTCAGGAGATCCGTCCGAGCCATTCACAAATGCCTGTTTGCTCGCGTCGTAGGAAGTGATGGAAATGAACTTGAGCGCTGAGCTGATTTCATAGGCGATGTTCGCTGACACGCCGGCGCCAGAGCTCTTGTTCAATCCGATGTGGTTTTCGTTGACCTGGAAGAAGCCAAGGCCTGCTTTTGCTGAGGCGGGGCCGATCACCGCTTCCTGAGTACCGCGATTGCGTCCGGCATAGGCTGTGATCTTGACGTCGAGCCCCGTCTCGTCCGGCTTGATGCGGATCGTGGCTCGACCGGACAGAGTGTCGACGGAGTTGGGATCGGGTTGCCCCGGGAACACATTCTTGATCTTGCCATCGCCCTTTTCATAATGCCCGGCGATGCGCACGCCCAACTGATCTTCGACCATGGTGGTTTCAATCGCGCCCTGCGCACTCCAAGTGTCAAAATTGCCATAGCCTGCCTGGGCATAACCATTGTTACCGGACAGCGTGGGAGTCTTGGTGATGAAGTTGATCGCACCGCCGGTTGTATTGCGACCAAACAGCGTGCCCTGGGGGCCGCGCAGCACCTCCACCCGGTCCAAATCGTATAAGCCCATGCCCTGCGCGGTGCGGCTCGCCAGATAGACGTCGTTGACATACACGCCAACGGGTGAGGCCTGGTTCGAATTATACTCATTCGCAACGCCGATGCCGCGCAGTGTGAAATTGGGCTGAGAGTCACCATAGGCGCTGTTGATCTGAAGGCTAGGAACCGTATTCGAAAGCTGGTTCGAATTGGTGATGCCTTTAGACTCCAACTGATCGCCGGAAGCCGCCGTGATCGCAAGCGGCACCTTCAAGATCGATTGCTCGCGTCGCTGCGCCGTTACGATGATGTCCCCATCCACCCGCTCATTCGGTTGCGGAGGCGTGGCGGACTGACCATCCTCCGCGAACACAGGAACTGGCAGGCAAGCCGCCGAGCCGAGCAGAAAACCGACATAGTATAATGCTTTCATAGTCTATCTCCCATATGAGGCGGCCTGCATGGCGCGCTCTTATTTCCATGTTGCAGATCAGTTTTCGGTGCGGCCCAATGTGTCCACAGCATCACCGACGCCGCCCGCCAAGTTACGCCAGCCATGGCCGATCGGCTTCCCCGACAGAAAATCCAGATTGGCGCTGGAATCCATTGCCTCGGCAACGGAAAATATCCCTTCGGGACTAGCGCGCACGAACAGCGTATATTCGTTCTCGTACCAATCCCCGATGAAATGCGACCAGGCGCGGTAAAGGAAGCGGACAGCGCTGATGGCCTCATCGCCGGCCTCGTCGAGAATTTCGATGATGCAATCGGTGCGATGATGCTCGGTCCAGACCTGGCGGTTGAACGCAATCACCGCGTTGCGACCGATCATTGGGGGTATGCCGATCGATGTCGAAATCTTCCACGAGATATCGGGTGCATAGAGGGCGCACATCGCGTCCACATCGCCAAAGGAAGAGGCAAGTTTTCCTGCCGGTGTATGCCCAGTCATGAGGTTGCCTTTATGGAATAGCTGATGGGGAGGCGCTTAAGTCCCGACACAAAGCTTGCCTCCACCCACGCGGGCGATCCGGTGAGTTTGAAGTTGTCGATACGGCCGATGATTTCTTTGAACAGGAGCCGCATTTCCATCTTGGCGAGCGCATTGCCCAGGCAGAGATGAGGCCCATAGCCAAATGCGAGATGCTTGTTGGCATCGGGACGATCCACGCGAAACGCGAACGGCGCATCGAAAACCGCCTCGTCCCGGTTGCCCGAAGGATAGCACATCATGAGGTTATCGCCGGCCTTGATCGCCTTGCCCCTGATGTCGCAATCCTCCACCGCGGTCCGAAAGAAGTGTTTTACCGGCGTGGTCCATCGGACAAATTCATCGACCGCCTTTCCAATCAGATCCGGGTTAGCGCGAAGCTTCTCCAGTTCCGCAGGCTTCTCGATCAGGGCAAGCAGCCCGCCTGAAATTGCAGAACTTGTCGTGTCGTGTCCGGCAGCGGCAACGATCAGATAATAGGCGTTGCGTTCTGCCTCGCCGATGGGCTGGCCATCGATCGTCGCCGTTGCAAGAACCGTTGCAACATCATTGCGCGGGTTTCTACGGCGGTCCTGTGTCACCTTACCAAAATAGTCGCTAAAGGTTGCGAACGCCTCCATCATCGATTTGATGCCGTCCCCGCCTCCCGCCTCCGCGTCGGTATTTCCGAACAGCTTTTGCGAGAGGCTCAGCATAAGCGGTTCGTCTTCGCGCGGTACGCCAAGAACGATCATGATCGTCCGCAGCGGATACCAGGCCGAAATCTCCTTTGCGAAATCGCAGGTCCCGCCCAGCGCAACCATATGGTCGACGGTTTCGCGTGCCAGCGCCGCAATTTCACCTTCCAGGCTCTTGAGGCTCTTCGCGCCAAACCATGACGCGGTAAGCGCGCGATAAGCCCGATGGTCGGGGTTATCCATCGCAACAAGATTGCGCGCCAAATTGCGGCTACCGGTTTGCTCGAACAGCAAATCTTCATCAGCCGCCGATACGAGAAACTGGCGTGGATCGTTGAGGAATTTTTTGGCGTTGAGTTCGATCGCCATGATGTCATCGTGACGGGATACGGTCCAGAACGGTCGATAACCGACCGGATTGGTCCAGTGAATGGGATCATGCTGCCGAAGTTCAGCGAATATTTTGTGATATGCGGATTCATTCGCATAGGTTTTTGGATTGACGATAATCTCATCGATATCGTCGGCTAGCGCTTGTTGCACTATCGATCTCCTCTCCAGTCCGATCAGTGGAGGGGAGGGGAGTTTGCGTCCAATCGGCTTTCCAGGAGGTGGATCGGCACCGCCGATGAATGCCGCCTACCGATAGATATACGCCCAACTGAACTGGCGCGAGTGACGATGCTTAGCCGACTTACCCTATTATCAAGCGGCCGCAGTGCGATGCTCGCTGCTGATGGGAAAGGGCGAGCCACCGGAACGAGAAGAATGTGTCAGGTCTTCTGTATCCGGTTTGCCTATGGCTTCGCGCGATCCTTGCCATTGCCGGGCGAATTCGAAAAATTGTCTTGCAGGCCGGTTTGCGCCGTTTCCAAGCACCACTGAGAAATCTACATAGAAGTTCATTCCTTCGACGGGCAGTTGTTTCAAGCCCGGCACTGTCGCGAACCAGCCCACACCGAGAGCACAAGTATTGTGAAGCGCCGCATAACGCTCCACAGCGAAGGCATTGCCCTCGGCCAAAGTCAGTGGCAGCGCATTCAGATTCAAAAGGAAATTGGTAATCGGATTTATCAGCGCCTCACCATGTTCGACGCTGAGCATCGCGACACGTTGACCCGCTAGGGCCTGCTGCGGGATTATGTCATACTCCGCCAGCGGCGAGTCCACCGGGACCAGCAGGCCGATCGGACGACGCCGCAGCACGACGCGCTCCAACGTGCTGGGATACTGGGATTCGTTCACTATGCCCCCCCGACCAATTATCCGGGCCAGTTGATCTTCCGATGAGGGTTGGACAGCGATGCCCAATAAGAGCGAAACGTCGAGCCTTTCATCGAGCAGATCCGGAATCTGATCTGACTGCATCCGATTGTCCATCACATAGTGCAATTCCGGGACAGCTGCACCGAACGCTTCGAGCAATTCGAAACGATCCTCGAAATCCAGTGTGTACAGCGCCGCGCCAAGCCGGAACTGGGTCTTCTTGGCCATCTGCATCTCTTCGACCTCGAAACGGAACTCCTCGGTCCGTTGCAGGACGGCCTGGGCCAGCGGCAGCAACCGCTCGCCATTTGCATTCAGGCTGATGCTGCGCGTGGTCCGATGAAACAGCGTAAAGCCCAGGGACTGTTCCAGCTCCTTGAGCTGTCCGGAGACCGTCGGCTGTGTGAGGTTAAGGCGCTCGGCCGCCCGCGTCACCGAACATTCGCTGGCGACGGCCACGAAGCTCCGAAGAAGCTTGAGATCTGTGTGAAACATGCGTTCCTCTCCAACGCTGGCCGTTGTCGCCATTCGATTTCATGAAGCATAACAGAATTTGTTGATGAGGCGAGTCAAGGCAATTGCTCCCGGATAAGCGATGCCGTGACCTCGCGCGTAGAAGCTTTTGGAAGTCATCGGCATCGCCGATCTATGCTCGGCAAACCCGATTAGACGCATGCAGCGATCCTGACTTACGCTCAAGTCGGAGAGGAAACCATCAATGGCCATCAGATTATGTCGACGCCGCGCGTTTGCGAGCGCCGCGGAACCCCCGATTGCAGGGTGGGAGATTTCCCGTGCCTGACCTTGCCGACCCCGCGCTCTACGAGGTTGGAGTGCCCTATGCGGAGTTTGCTCGGCTTCGCAGAGAATCGCCGGTCCACTGGACGCCCGAAAAGGATGGAACCGGCTTCTGGTCAGTTCTTCGCTATGCCGATATTGTCGATGTTTCGCGTGATCCCAAGCTCTATTCTTCTGCACATGAATGGGGTGGCCATCGCATCTTCAATGAAAATGAGGTGGGGCTAACGGGAGCGGGGTCATCAGAATTCGGTGTTCCTATGATCTCTCGCGATCCGCCGGGTCACACGCGCTATCGTAAGGTAACGATGCCGGCCCTGGTTCCCAAGCGGATAAGCGGACTGGAGGACCGCATCAGGGCGCGCGTCGGCGCGCTGGTGGATGCCGTGCCGAAGAATCAAACCATCGACATTGTCGAATGGCTCTCTGCGCCGGTTCCACTTTTGACGCTGGCAGAGCTGCTTGGCGTCGGACCGGAAATGTGTCCCAAACTTTTTGAATGGACGAATGCGTTCATCGGCGAGGACGACCCTGAATTCCGTCAATCACCGGCATCGATGGCCGCGACGCTCGACGAGTTCTTTGCCTTTTGTCGCGAACTGTTCGTCGAGCGTCGCGCCAACCCGAACGGCGATCTCGTCTCGATGCTGGCCGCCACGGAAATCGATGGTGCGCCAATGACGGTCCCGGATTTTCTTGCCAACTGCGTGCTTCTGACGGTCGGCGGTAATGAAACCATTCGTAACACGACCAGCCATGCCATTATCCAGCTGGCGCAGCATCCCGAGCAATGGGCCCTTGTGCGGGCTGATCCGGGAATTCTTGCGCGCGGCGTCAAGGAGATGGTTCGTCATGCCAGCCCGGTCCTGCATATGCGCAGAACCGCGACACAGGATACGGTGCTGTCAGGGACGCGGATCGCCCGCGGGGACAAGGTCGTGATGTGGTACCCATCGGGCAATCGTGACGAAAGCATTGTCGACGATCCCGATCGCTTTGATCTCGCGCGCACGGAAATACCCAATCTGGGTTTTGGTACTGGCCAGCATATCTGTGCGGGATCGCGGATTGCGGAGATGCAGTTGCGCATAGTGTTCGAGACACTCGCCAAATCGGTCAACGGTTTCGAATTAAGCGCACCGCCGCGTCGACTGCGATCTAACTTCATTAGCGGGATCAAGGATCTTCCCGTTGTGCTGCATGCAGCCTGAGGACTTGAGAATATAGTTTTTAACAAAAGAACATTCCGGAGTGGATAGCGATGCCTGAAAAGGGTTTGAAGGACAGGGCAATCGGTACAAAGTTGTTCGCCGTAATCTCGCTTGCCGCGCTTGCCGCTTGTGCGCCCGGCAAAACTGGTAAATCGGATTCGGCAAACACCACCGGTGAGCGGATCATCAACGCCGACAAGGAGCCAGGCAATTGGCTGAGTACCGGGCGCAATTATCAGGAAACCCGGTTCAGCCCGCTTGAACAGATCAACCAGGCGAACGTGTCGGAACTGGGCCTGGTCTGGTCTTATGATCTCGACACAAACCGGGGTCAGGAAGCGACGCCTTTGGTCGTCGACGGCATTATCTACACCACCAGCGCGTGGTCGAAGGTTCAGGCATTCGATGGCGTCTCGGGCAAGTTGCTGTGGCAATATGACCCGCAGGTGCCCGGCGCGTCAGCGGTGAAGGCGTGCTGCGACGTCGTCAATCGCGGCGTCGCCTATTGGAACGGCAAACTGTTCGTTGGCACGCTCGACGGCCGTCTCATCGCACTTGACGCTCACTCAGGCAAACAGGTCTGGTCGGTGGTGACCGTCGATCAGAGCCGCAACTACACGATCACCGGTGCCCCCCGCGTGGTCAAAGGACACGTGCTCATTGGCAATGGAGGCGCTGAATATGGCGTGCGCGGCTATGTCTCCGCCTATGACGCGGACACCGGCAAGATGGATTGGCGCTTTTATACCGTGCCCGGCGATCCCACGAAGACTGACGGTGCGGCCTCGGACGACATCCTCGCGCGCCTCGCAAAGAAGAGCTGGTCGCCCGACAGCTGGCGGCTGACGGGTGGGGGCGGCGGTGGAACGGTGTGGGACTCCATGTCTTACGATCCCGAACTCGACCTGCTCTATATCGGTGTAGGCAATGGCAGTTACTGGCCGCAGAAATTCCGTAGCCCATCCGCGCCGATGGGCGGCAACAACGACAATCTGTTCGTGGCGTCGATCATCGCACTCCGCCCGGAAACCGGGGAATATGTCTGGCATTATCAAGCGACGCCCGGCGACCAATGGGATTATACCTCAGCCCAGCACATGATCCTGACCGACCTGAATATAGGCGGGAAAAGGCGCAAGGTCCTGCTGCAGGCGCCCAAGAACGGCTTTTTCTATGTCATTGACCGGGAGACTGGCAAACTTATCTCCGCCGAGCCGTTCGCCAAGCTGAACTGGGCGAACGGCGTGGACCTGAAGACTGGCCGCCCCAACTTCAACCCGGATTCTGACTATTCGAAAACCGGTAAGGTTTGGCTTGGGGAACCCGGACCGCTGGGCGCACATGGCTGGGCGCCAATGTCCTACAGTCCCCGCACCAGGCTGGTCTATATCCCGACACAGGACAACGCCTTCCCTTATGTCATCGACGCCGCGTTCAAGCCCCTGCCCAAGGGGTATAATCTGGGTGTCGATACATCTGCTGGCCCTGTGCCCATCAATCCCATGGGCATCGAGGCCATTCGCAAGACGATCCGGGGCTACCTGACGGCCTGGGACCCGGTCGCGCAGAAGGCCGCATGGCGTGTTCCACAGGGAATGGGCGCGAATGCCGGCGTGGTTTCCACCGCGGGTGATCTTGTGTTCCAAGGCAGCATGTCCGGTGATTTCATCGCCTATAACGCCAATACTGGGGCTAAGCTCTGGTCGTTCGACGCCCAATCCGGCATCGTCGCGGCTCCCGTCAGTTGGTCCAAGGATGGCCGCCAGTATATTACCGTACTTGCCGGCTGGGGCAGTGCACAGGGTCTTGCGGTTGGCCCCCTCAACTGGTCGAAGCAGGGGCCGCGACGAAACATCAGCCGGGTGCTGACTTTCGCGTTGAACGGGAAGGCAAAATTGCCTTCCGTCCCGGCGGCCACAGTCCGAAAACTTCAGACGCCACAGCAATTTGCCGATGCCGCCACCATTGATCGGGGGCGCCATTATTATCAACGTAGCTGCTATGCCTGTCATGGGCCGTCGGCAATCAGCGGTGGCGTACTTCCCGATTTGCGCTATTCGGCCAGCATCGGGAATCCCGACGTGTGGAATGCCATCACTATTGACGGCGCTCTAGCAAGCAGCGGCATGGTCAGTTTCAAGGAAGCCTATAGCGCCGAACAACTGAACGCCATTCGCAGCTACGTGATCGCGCAGGCGCATGAAACGGTGCGCGACAAGGGGCAGTAGAATCTGCTCCCTTGCGACGATGTCAGAGCAACATGCCGCCTTCGACCGGGATCGTGTGACCCGTAACATAGGAGGCCAGTGGAGACGCAAGGAAGAGCGCGACGCCACCCATTTCCGCCGGTGTCCCGAAGCGGCCAAGGGGTATAAGTGCCTCCGCTTCCTCGGCACGCGCTGGATTTTCCGTCGTCACTCTGGTCAATTTCGTTGCGACATAGCCAGGGGCGAGGCCGTTCACGCGAACACCATCCTTCGCCCACGCCTGGGCCAATGTCCGCACCAGTCCGAGGGTGCCGGCCTTCGACGCGCTATAGGCCGGATTGCCGATGGTTGCATGGAATGCGGCTGTCGAACTAACCAAAGTCATTGATCCTTTTGCAGCGCGCAGCATGTCATGAAAGCGGATTGCGCAGGCCATGAGGCTGGACAGGTTGAGCTGCAGAACCTCGTTGAAGCCTGCCATCGTATATTCCTGGCGCTTGTACCGCACGATGCCCTGACTTTGCACGAGCACATCGAGCGTGTCGAAAGGGGCTGGCCACTGGGCGATCTCTTCTTCGCTCGACACGTCGACCTTGCTGTAGACAAGACCGGTCAGATCCGAACCTTCCTCGCCTGCATAGTCCGTCGCCTGCGGGCGCGTGCCCCACACATGGACCGTGGCGCCGTGGTCCAAAAAGCTCCGCGCGATCCCGTTGCCGATCCCACTCGATCCCCCAACCACCAGAACTGTTTTGCCGCTGAAGTCCAGCATCCCGCTCATAATCTCGTTCCTCATGGCAGTAAGTGTTAGACGTCCAGCATTGTGTCATATTTGGCATGTGCGCGCGCTTCGACCGCATGGCGCACATAGTCGGGAAACACCGTCTCGGCAGGCGCGACATTTTTTAGTATCTCTCGCGCTACGACGACTTTGTGGACCTCAGTGGGACCATCTGCCAGCCCGATATGGAAGCTGTTGATGACGAGGTCCGAAAAGGGCAACTGCGTGGTGATGCCGAACGCGCCATGCAGATGCAGCGCCGTGCTGGCGACATCGTGCAGAACCTTGGGCATGACCGCCTTGACGGCGGACACGTTCATGCGAATGGATTTCCAGTCATTGCCCTGATCGGCCAGCCATGCTGTCTCCAGCACCAGCAGCCTGAATTGCCGCAACTGAACCCACATGTCCGCTATCTTTTCCTGGACCATCTGCTTCTTCGCCAGCGCCTCGCCCTTCGTCGAGCGCGACACGACGCGTTGGCATGTCAGTTCAAAGCAGCGTGTCGCCTCAGCCAGCGTGCGCATAGCATGATGCATGCGACCGCCGCCAAGGCGCACCTGGGCGACGACGAACGCTTCACCGCGGCCACCCAGCATATTCTCGACCGGCACGCGCACGCCGGACCAGCGGACATGGGCGTGCCCCTCTTCAGGCTCACCGTAAAACCCATAATTTCGAACGATTTCGATACCCGGCGCTTCCGCAGGCACGATGAACATCGACATGGACTTGTGTGGCGGCGCATCCGGGTCAGTTACCGCCATGACGATGTAGAATGCTGCGTAGCGCGCGTTTGACGCAAACCACTTCTCTCCATCGAGTATCCATTCGTCACCTTCCCGCCGCGCGGTCATACGGATGAGCAGAGGGTCTGCTCCGCCCTGCGGCTCAGTGATCGAAAAGCAGGATACGATCCTGTTTTCCAGCAACGGCTCCAGATACCGTTTCTTCTGCTCAGGTGTACCGTAATGGGCGAGGATTTCGCTGTTGCCGGTGTCGGGCGCCTGTGCGCCAAACACGATCGGACCGAAACGAGACCGTCCGAACTGCTCATTCATGAGCGCCAGCTTGACCTGGCCATATCCTTTCCCGCCTAGCTCCGGGCCGAGATGGCATGCCCACAGGCCGCGCTCCCGGACCCGTGCCTGAAGCGGCCGTACAAGTTTTTCAAAGCGTGGATCATGGATATTCCACTGGCTACCTAGCAGGACATCGAGCGGTTCGACCTCTTCCTGGACAAAATCTCTGATCCAATCGAGTTCCAGTTGAAACTCGGGATCGGTCTTGAACTCCCACATACAGTGCTCCGTTTGGTATATCTTGTGCATTGAGAAGGCAGGCGAATGGCCCGCCACATTTACTTGTTCATGCGAAGGAGCGCGCGTCTGAGCAGTTGTTGCGCGCAGCCATGAAACCATTTGCCGGTTTCCATCGATGCTTCGCCCCGCAGGGCGCGAACAAAGGTCCATTCGATAATGATTGCGAACTTGTAGCAGGCAAGAATCACATACCAGTCGAAGTCGCTCAGGTCGCGGCCTGTCGCGGCACCATAATGCTCGATCAGCTCTTCGGGCGACGGAAAGCCATCCCACGGCGTGATCCGCACGAGATCGACATCGTCCTCCGGCGGCCCTCTCCAGCAGGCGATGAGCCATGCCAAATCCAGCAGCGGATCGCCGATGGTGGAAAGTTCCCAATCGACGATCGCTTTGACGCCTGGACCATCGGGATCAATCATCACATTGCTGAAATGATAGTCTCCGTGCATCAGGCCAGCCTTAAAAGTCGTCGGCAGGTGAGCTTCGAGAAATTCTCCAATCTCTATAATCTCGGGGAGGTCTCCGATACCTGGCCAGCCTGGTGTACCAGCATAAGATTCTAGAGCACTTCGCCAGCGCGCCACCTGCCGTCCCAGAAAATTGTCGGGATTGCCGAAGCCCTCCAGCGCCGGGAGCTCCGGATCAATACGGCTCAGCGCCACTGCACCATCGACGAGGGCAAATCCCATCGCACGACGAACATAGGGGTCACTTGCATGCAGGGGGTTAAGCCCGGTCGTCGGGTTGAAGCCGTCAACCGGCTCCATGAGATAGAAGGCAGCGCCAACGACCTGCGGATCGGCGCATGCTGCGTATAAGCGCGGATGCGGAACCGCACTATCGGCGAGCGCTGCAAGAACTTGCGCTTCGCGCGCAATGCTGCGGTCGGCGCCTGGCCTAGGGGCAAGAGGCGTCCGGCGAAGGACATAGTCGCGGCCACTTCGCTCGAAGCGAAGAAGAATATTCTGCGTCCCGCCCGAAAGCTGTCGGAGCTTGTCCAGTGGCCCTTGGCCCAAACCCTGGTCATCCATCCAGCGCAGCAGTTTCGGCACGTCGATAAACTGTGTGCGCTCGCTCGCCTCCATCAGTGTCCCCCTGCCTGTCGAACCATCTACTCTCACCTTTCGCGTCCCTGTGCCGGAACTGGTTTCGGCGATGAGCATCGCCTAGACTGGTCTGCGCCGGGCGGGCGAGCACAACCAATCGATGTTTGTGCGCATGTATCGGCAACTCCGATCAATAGAATTGGAGCGCACGGCAGACGTCACTCATCGAAATCCGCAATGCCTCTTGGCCGATGATTATTGGACGGAGGCTGTTCCGGCAGCAATTGCCGATGGGTTCATTCTGCTGCGACACGTGCCCGGATCGTGCAGCTTGACGCTAAACAGGGAGAATATAGTGGCCGGTCCTCTTGCGGGTTTGCGGATCATAGAAGTTGGCGGGATCGGACCGGTCCCTTTCGCAGGTATGATGCTCGCGGATCATGGCGCGGAGGTCGTCCGGATATTGCGGCCGGGCGAAACCGTGCTGTCGAGTGACATCCTGCTTCGCTCCCGGCGGACCGTCACACTCGATCTCAAGAGCTCGGCCGATATCGACACGGCGGTGGAGATGGTGCGGACCGCCGACGGGCTGATCGAGGGCTTTCGCCCCGGAGTCATGGAGCGACTGGGGCTGGGGCCGGACTTGCTCATTTCGGCCAATCCTAAGCTTGTATATGGTCGCATGACTGGCTGGGGTCAGACCGGGCCATACGCTGCGAACTCCGGGCATGATCTGAACTATATCGCGATCACCGGGGCGGCCGCAGCCATCGGCCCGGAGGCGGGAAAACCGGTTCCGCCCCTCAATCTGGTCGCCGACTTCGGGGGTGGCGGCATGCTTCTAGCCTTCGCCATGGTATCCGCCCTGCTGCATGCCCGGTCTACCGGCCAAGGCCAAGTGATCGATTGCGCCATGTCCGAAGGCGCCGGACTGCTGATGGCAATGACTTATGAGTTGCAGGCCAAAGGGCTTTGGTCTGAACGGCGAGGGGCGAACCTCCTTGATGGCGGCGCACCCTTTTATGACGTCTATGAAACCAGCGACGGACATTTTGTCTCGATCGGAGCGATGGAGCCGCAATTTTACCTGGCACTTTTGGAGAAGCTGGGTCTTTCGGGGGATCCACTGTTTCGAGAGCAGATGGATCGCGCCGCCTGGCCAGAAATGAGGCAGCGATTCCAACAAGTCTTTCTCACACGTTCCCGATCGGAATGGTGTGCCTTGCTGGAGCGTAAGGACACTTGCTTTGCACCTGTCCTCCTGATGTCTGAAGCTCCAGCGCATCCGCACGCAAGGGCTCGCGGGTCCTTTGTCTCGATTGATGGGGTGATCCAGCCAGCTCCCGCACCCCATTACTCGGTCACGATAAACGATGTGCCCCGGGCATCTACTGCGGGGCCGACCGTATAGCTGCCGCGCCATGCGGTGTTGAGAAGGCTATGTTCCACGCTCAAAACGGATGGATCGCGTCATTTATCGGATCGTTCAATCCATCATATCGCAAAGCCGATTGGACCTTGCACGTCCAGGGTCAGTAGCGTTCCGATCCTGTTGAGGGTGCGATCACAGAGGCGCGAGGATGCCATCCAATTGAGCGGATGAAGGGCCGACCTCCTGTTTTCGGACCTCCACAGTCATTGTCGGCAGCCTTTTCCCAATGGATGCCGCACGTTCGAAGTGAGATCGAAACGCTATGCATCCAAGCCAATATGCTGCGACGAACCCGGAAAAGCCGGCCCTGATCCTTGCAGAAACTGGGCAGATCATAAGCTACCGGGAGCTGAACGCGCGCTCCAACCAAGCCGCGCCGCTCTTTCGCGCCCTAGGTCTTGGCGTCGGCGACGTCGTGGCTGTGCTCATGGAAAATCTGCCGGCCTATTTCGAGATTGCGTGGGGCGCACAGAGGGCCGGTCTTTATTTTGTCGGCATACCCTCTCAACTGACGCCGCCCGAAGTCGACTATATATTGCGCGACAGCGGCGCGCGCCTGTTGATCGCCTCGGCCAAGACAGTTGCCAATGTTCCGGGCACTTTCGACCTGCCTGTATATATGGTGGGCGGAAGCTCACCCTTTTCGTCATGGGGAACCGCGCTGTCGCAACAACCCGAAACGCCGATCGAGGACGAGCGGGCTGGCACCGACATGCTCTATTCATCCGGCACGACCGGACGGCCCAAAGGCGTGCGGCAGCCACTTCCGGAAGACACCCGTATCGAAGCGGGCAGCCCGGTGCTGGAGGTCATGAAGGGACTCGGTTTCGCGAGCGACACCATTTTTATGAGTCCCGCTCCGCTATACCATTCGGCCCCGCTGCGCTTTTCCATGAATGTGCAACGCCTGGGGGGCACCGTCGTGCTGATGCAACGCTTCGATCCGCAGGAAGCGCTGGCTGCGATCGCACGCTATCGGGTGACGGAGAGCCAGTGGGTGCCGACGCATTTCGTGCGCTTGCTCAAGCTCGATCCGGAGGTTCGCCGGTCCTATGATCATTCCAGCCTGCGTCTGGCGATCCATGCCGCAGCGCCTTGTCCCGTGCCAATCAAGCAGGCCATGATTAAATGGTGGGGACCGATCCTGTTCGAATTCTATGCCGGCACCGAAACCAACGGGATGACGACAATCCATTCCGATGACTGGCTTGCCCATCCCGGATCGGTCGGACGCCCCGCCTTTGGCATTCCGCATATTTGCGATGACAATGGCGTCGAGCTGCCCCCGCGTGCGGAAGGTGTGATCTGGTTCGAAGGCGGCCCTGAATTCGAGTATCACAATGATCCAGCTAAGACCGCGGAGTCTCGAAACAACCGCGGCTGGACAACGATCGGCGATATCGGCTGGCTAGATGAGGATGGCTATCTCTACCTAACCGATCGCAAGAGCTTCATGATTATTTCCGGCGGGGTTAACATCTATCCGGCGGAAATCGAAAATCTGCTGGTCAATCATCCCAAGGTCATGGACGTCGCGGTTATCGGTGTGCCCGATGAAGACATGGGCGAGAAGGTGATCGCCGTTGTCCAACCAGTTCGTTCAGAACTGGCGGATCAGAGTCTAGCGGACGAGTTGATCGAATGGCTTCGCCCACAATTGTCCAAGGTAAAAATGCCCCGCCGGATTGATTTCGAAGAGGAGCTTCCAAGGCACCCAACTGGAAAGCTCTATAAACGCCTGTTGCGTGATCGCTATTCGGGCAAAGCTTCCGTGACCATAGTCTAAAATCTCGCCGTGATATTCAGACTCCTTTAGGAGAATTTTTGTCGAGGGTTGCCGCAAAGGGGCCCATGAACCGCTCATTGTAGCCTGTTTGGCCTGCCCAGTCTCAATTTTTGATTGTGACCGGGCGGCCTGGCGATTGATGCAGCGCAAATTTTAACTTGCGTCACGGCCAAGTTTGAACCCAATTTCGACGCCAAAATATCGCGGTGGACCGTAATTGCTGTTCTGCCACAGGCCGCCAACTACCTGGCTGGCGGTTTTGTACCGACGATCGGTCAGATTTTGCGCGATAAGGCGAGCATAATATTTGTCGTCGATTTGCGCGACCGTGATCGAGGCGTTCAGCAGCGTTCTTGCGTTCAGATAGGTATTGTCAACGGGTGTGTCGATCGATTGTGTGAACAGATTGCGGCCGACATAGTTCACGTTACCGTTCAGCAGAACCTTATGATTGCCCAATGGGATTTCATAAGTCGCATCCGCCGACCATGTCCATTTAGGCGCTCGATCGAGCGGTGCGCTGGCCAAGTCATAACCCGCCGGAATAGGCGTCTGATAATCCTTGTACTTGCCGTCCTGATACCCAAATACGCCGCGAAGCGTCAGCCCCTGGAACGGAAGAGCCGTGAGTTCGCCTTCAAATCCTTTCACAACGGCCTTTGCCGCATTGAAGAAAGTCGTGACCTGAAATGGCTGTCCGTTGACGATTAGCGGCACCACAATCTGGCGCTGCAGATCGCTATAGGTTACATGGAAGGCTGTCAGATTGGCTCGCAGGCGGCGATCGAGGAATTCGCTTTTGAAACCGAGTTCGAAGCTGTCAGCAGTTTCAGGTTTTGTCGCGGCGGCAGCAGCGGCGAACAGGGCGTTGTTGTCCGTGCCATCGGCATTCACAAAAGGATGAAAGGTGCCGATCTGGTCATTGAATCCCCCGCCCTTGAAACCGCGCGAATAGGTGCCGTAGATAAACAGGTCAGGGGTCGCCTGATAACTGAGGCTGGCGCGCCAGGTCGGATCACTGGTTTTCGCGTCGATCCGGATGACACCCGCCGGATAGTCGAAGACATTGGCATCGAGCGCCGAGTTGATGGTGATGCTCGGATCATTCCCGCCACCCAATTGCGGAATGAAGACCTGCTGACGGCCGAACCATTTCTTCTTTTCCCATGTGTAGCGCGCTCCACCCACTAGGGTCAGGCCTTCTGCGAGCTTGAGCGTTCCCTCAGCGAACACCGCCTTGGACTGCGCTTTCTGGGCATTGCACAGGATATAGGGCGTCTGGTTCCATGTGCCATACGGCGTCGGGGCCGTGACGAGATCCTGAAATCCGAGAGTCTCCGTGACGCAATAGGACGCGTTGTCGCGCTGGTAGAAACCGCCGGCGACAAAATCGAAAGCGCCCCCAAGATCTGACGCAAATCTGAGTTCCTGCTGATAGGTTTTGCGCAGATCGTCGCGCGAGGCGTCGAACAGCGAGAGGATTTCGCCATCCGCAGCAACCGGAGCCTGCGCAGGATAGGTGCTCGGCAGGCGTGACAATTGCCTGCGGAATCCAGACACGGAGGTGAATGTGCCCAGTCCGACTTTCAGGTTCATGTTGAGATATACGCCATCGACATCAATGCGATGCCCGTTTTTCATGAACAGATAGGTATCGGTCCGGTTACTGATCCCGGCATTATTGAGCGGATCCTTGCTGGCGGGATTCGACCGGCCGACGCCCAGAATATCGAACAATACCCCGGTGTTGGTTTCGTTGACGCTTGGCGGACTTTCCGACTTGTCGCGGATATTCTCATATTGAAGCAGGGCATCAAAGGATGCGCTGGGCTCCCAGAGCAGTTTGGCGCGCGCGCTCCAGACGTCGCGACCGCCCAACCGGCTGCCATCCCCGCAGCCTGCGACACCGGCGAATTTGGATGGGACGAACGATACCACCGGGCCGTAACATGCGCCGTTCTTGTAGAAACCGTCGGAATATTCATAACCTATGACGCCCCGAAATGCGAGCGTGTCGCCAAGGGGAACATTGACGGCGCCCTGTATTTTCTTGGTGCCGAAGTCGCCATATTGCGCGCGGGCTTCGACGCCGATCTTCCCAAGTTCCGGACGCTTGGTCTTGACCACGACCGCGCCGCCGGTCGTGTTCTTGCCGAACAATGTGCCCTGCGGACCGCGCAGCACTTCCACCTGGCCGACATCGAACGTGTCGAGCAGTTGGGTCTGCACGGACGGCACGACAAAGTCGTCGACCAGCACGGCCACAGGCGGCTCGAAATAGATGATGATCGTATTCTGGCCGATGCCACGCATGGAGAAGGAGGCGGCATTGAAGTTCGTGATGGTCGCCGCCGAGAAATTGGGCACGAAGACCGCAAGATCGCCGAGATTTCGAGGGTTCGACTGCTCAATCAGCGACTGGTCGATCGCCGACACGGCGATCGGCGTACTTTGGAGATTGGTGGCGCGCCGCGTGGCGGTCACGACGATATCGGCCAGCCCGCTTGTTGTTTGCGCGCCGGCCGGATTATCCGCGCTGGTCTGAGCAGCCTCCGCCTCAGGTGAAACTTGCGCGCCCGCCGGGAGGGATATCCCGACTGCGAGCGCAAACAAGGCAGATCCAGCAAGATGCAGTGCATTCCTCATAGCTCCAACTCCCTAGAATGGCCGCCCATTCCCGAGCGGTCGTGTGATTTCCGCATTATTTTCCGTGTAGGCGCGCATCCCCCCACCAATCGGGGATCAGGATGGGATAGAGCGCAAGCTGTTCCCGGATTTTTTCCGGCGTGTCCGCCGGCAATGGATCATCCCGCGTAGAGGGCAGCCCCGAGCCTCCACTCTCGACGGGGTCGACCCATTCAAGACGCATCTCTGAGAACATCCGGGCAAAATCGTCCAGGAACGCATCATGGTAGCTGCTCGCCTGATGCGCGTAGAAGGCCTGCGCAGTGGGATAGGATAGCAACGCATAATATCGACCAGGCTCCGCGCCTCGCCAATATTCGTAGCGCAACCGGTCAGGCTCCGATTGATGGGTATGCGCGACCATCAGGCGTAGCACCTCTTCCCAGCGCCCGACTTCGGTCTCATGCACGTGGATATGGGTAAGGAGCGTTGGCATGATCCTGCCTCCTATTTGCTTGCGCCTGCGGCCTGTGACGCCTCATCGGAAACATATCCTCGGATGGACTCCGCCTGCTCCGGCGTCAGTTCCTTGCCGAAGCTCACCATGCCGCGATCAGCCAGCGCGCCGTCGATCACCACCGACCTCCATGCCTGTCGATCGGGGAGTATGCCGGAACGGCGCAGGTCGGGAATGATCCCGGCCGATCGGGTTCCCATTCCATGACAGGCCGCGCAGATCTGGCCATAGAGACGCGCGCCTTCGGCACGTTGCGCGGGCGTCCAATGTTCGCGTGAAGGATTCAGCTGGGGAACGGCCCCGACTGTCGGCGGCAGCACTGCCTTGCCCCCCAGCTTGAAAACCAGGACGCGTCCGGGAGGCTGTGGCCGGGGGCCATCGAAGGCCGGCAGGGATAGGGCGAAGCCGCCGCCATTCCCCGCCACAATCGCAATATATTGTACGCCACCAACGCTATAACTGATTGGGCCGGGAAGCAGAGGCGTCTGAGCATTGAAACGCCACAGTTCCTTGCCGTCACGCGCGTCGTAAGCGCGGAAACTGGCGTCGGACAGGCCCTGGAACACGAGGTCCCCGGCCGTAGCCAATACGCCGCCGTTCCATGTTCCATCATGCGGAACGCGCCAAACCTCTTTCTTGGCGATCGGGTCCCAGGCGACGAGGCGCCCCTGCAGGGCCTTCTTCATGCCCTGGATCTCAGCCGGCGTCTTCGGCAGCGGCGTCGACATCATATCGACACCAAGGTTCCAGATGGCCGGATTGTAACGAAATTTCTGGTCTTTCACGTACAGGAACGGCACCTCCTGCACCGGCAGATAGACGAGGCGGGTCCGGGGGCTGAACGCCATGGGGTGCCAGTTATGCGCTCCTGATGCCCCGATGGTGGCAAGAAACGGCTTTTCCTGAAACCGCGCGCCAGGCGTTTCGACAGGGCGGCCGGTCTTCAGATCGACCCTGTCCGCCCAATTGGCGGGTGCGAATTTATCAGCGGCGACCAGTTTGCCTGTGTCGCGATCAATCACATAGAAGAAGCCATTCTTCGGCGCGTGCAGGATGAGCCGCCTGGCCTTTCCATCGATCGGCAGGGTGACCAGCATGATCTGCTGCGATGAGGTGAAGTCCCAGGTATCGCCGGGCGTTTCCTGATAGTGCCAGAGATATTTTCCTGTCTTGGCGTCCAGCGCCACGACGGATCCGACAAAGAGATTGTCGCCCTTGTCCTCGGATCTGATCTTCCGGTTCCACGGGCCACCGTTGCCCACGCCGACATAAATCCGGTCAAGTTCGGGGTCATATACAATGGAGTCCCAGACCGTACCGCCACCGCCAAACTTGTAATATTGATCGCCGAACCAGGTCGGCCGCGCCAGCTTCTCCAGTATCTCGTCGGAGGCGGCATTGTCCGGCTTCGCCGGGTCGCCCGGTACAGTGTAGAAGCGCCAGGCAAGAGCGCCTGATTTTGCGTCATAGGCCGAAACATAGCCCCTTACGCCATATTCGGCGCCCCCATTGCCGATATATACCTTGCCGCCGGCAACGCGAGGCGCGCCGGTGATCGTATAGGGTTTGCTCTGATCCACCGTGACGGTTGACCACAATTGCTTCCCACTCGCCGCGTCGAGTGCGATCAGCCGCCCGTCGATCGTTCCGAAGAAAAGCCTGCCATCATCATAGGCTGCGCCGCGGTTTACAACGTCGCAACAGGCACTGACTCCGAAACGGCCCGGCACCTTGGGATCGAAGCGCCACTTCACCGCGCCGGTGGCCGCGTCCAGGGCGACAACCTTTGACCAGGCGGTGGTGACGTACATTGTCCCGTCAATGACCAGAGGCGTGGACTTCTGGCCGCGATCGCTCTCCAGATCCGTTGACCAGGCCAGTCCCAGCCCTTTGACATTGGCGGCCGTTATCTCGCCCAGCGAAGAATATCTTTGTTCGTCATAGGTGCCACCATAGGTCAGCCAGTTTTGGGGCTCCTTCGCCGCGTTGCGCAGGCGGTCGCCGTGGGTCGCTTGCGGACTCCCCTTGCTGCTCGTGCAACCCGGCAAGGACAGCAATATCATGGCTGTTCCTGCAACCCCGGCTAACCAACTTCCGCGCATCGCCATCACCCAAATGCGCCGCCTTATGGCGGTCACATCATTGTTTCAGTTGGACATAGACTGACTTGGTCTCCGTGAAGGCGGCAAAGCCCTCCTCCCCCATTTCGCGGCCCCATCCCGATTCCTTGAACCCGCCAAAAGGCAAGGCCGGATGGACGGTTCCGTAGCAGTTGACCCAGACATTGCCGGCATCAATTGCCGCCGCCATCAGGTGGGCCTTGTTCACGTCCTCTGTGAATATTCCCGCACCCAACCCATACCGAGTATCGTTCGCTGCGGTGACGACTTCGGCAATGTCATCAAAGGGTGTCGCGACAAGAACGGGTCCGAAAATCTCCTCCCGCACAATGTCCATATTGCGGTTCACATTGGCGAAGATGGTCGGCTCGACGAAGAATCCCTTGTCGCCGTAGGTTCCTCCACCCATCACGATCTCGGCGCCTTGCTCTCGCCCGCGCGCGACATATCCCGTGACCCTCTGTTGCTGCTTGGCGGAGATCAGGGGACCGAGCAGGTTGGCCGGATCGAAGCCGCTGCCGATCTTGAGCGATTTTGCAAAATCGGCAACGCCGGCAATCACCTTATCATAGACGCCGCGCTGGACGAATAGTCGGGAGCCGGCAAAACAGACTTGGCCCGTATTGGCGAAAATGGCCATCGCGACCTGGGGAATCGCTGCCTCCAGGTCTGCGTCGTCAAATACGATCGCCGGCGATTTTCCCCCAAGTTCGAGTGTCACTCTTTTAAGATTGCCCGCGGCCGACCGCACGATCTGTCGTCCTGTTTCCGTCGATCCTGTAAAAGAGATTTTGTCGATATCCGGATGATCGGCGATCGCCTGGCCGGCGGTCTTGCCATAACCTGATATGACATTGAGAACGCCCGGCGGCACGCCTGCCTCCAGAGCAAGCCTGCCCAGAAGAAGCGCGGAGAGCGGCGTTTCCTCCGCCGGCTTGACGACGCAGGAGTTTCCAGCAGCCAGCGCCGCAGAGAGTTTAATCATCAGGTTTCCCGCCGGGGCGTTCCAGGGGACGATCAGTCCTACGACTCCGACAGGCTGGACCAGCGTGTAAGCATGCATGTCGATGCCCCCGCCCGATGCCATGCCCGAGGCATTGCGACCGAAATATTGCGTGGCCTTCCCCGCCGCATTGCGTGTCCAGCTTTCGCAGGAGCGGATTTCCCACTCGGCGAATGCCAGTGGCATGCCGTTATCGACCACGTCGATGTGGGATAATTGCGTAAAATTGTCTGCGATCAGGTCTGCGAAGCGCCAGAGGATTTGCCGGCGCTGCTCGGCAGGCAAGGATCTCCAGCGCCCGTCCGCAAAACTGCGCCGGGCTGCCACGACCGCCCGATCAACTTCGGCGGTGCCGGCAGCCGGGACGTGCGCCACGATCTCGCCATTGGCCGGATCAATCACCGCAATGACGCCGTCGCTGCCCTCAGTTTCCGACTTACCATCGATAAGGAGGCCGTGTTGTCCCCCTAGATAGTCGCGTACCGTCCCATTGGGCTGAAGCGCACTCATGCCAAGATCCCCTCAAGTCTGTTTTCCGGCCAGATCACTCTCTCTTCGCGGACAAGCAGAGCTCTGCTTGTCTCGATGTTAGCGGTCTCGGCAATGATAGGGCGCACCTGCTGCCCGTCCCCCCACGCAGCCAAACAGCGTTCGAGATCAGGAAAGGAGAGCTCGATGATGCCGTCGCATGGCGCATCGGCGGTCCGATCAATGGGCAAGGTCACGGAGATGCCGGAAAGATCGGACAACAATGCACCGATCTTTTCAGTAAGGTGGGAAATCCTTTTCAACGTGAGTGGAGAGGACTGACGCTGGAGCAGAAGCATGATTTTAACAGGAGCGCAGTTTGCGCCGACAGCCGGTGGCGCAATTATCGTTTCCCTTCCCACAAGCCATTCCAGCGCATCACGGTTGTAAAATGCGCCGCCGTCGGCATCGAGCAAGGCATAGGCCGGATGCGCCGTAGCACGCGCCAGCGCGTCTAAATTCTCAACCCAAATGGCCGGCATTCCGAGCCATGGGCCAACGGGGAGACCCGGGACCGCAGGCAGCGCGCCGATGCCGTGATTTTGCACATATCGCATGAATTGAGGGATGCGCCGGGTCAGCGTCCCGTGAGGGTGGCGCCAATGCGCGAAAAACTCAGCATCGCTCAGATGCGGGAGTTTGACCAGAAAGGCATGGACCTTCAGCATCTCTATCCTCCGCGTCCATCACTCCTCGTTGCGAGAGCTTAAAACGCACATGCATGGTACAGTTTAGCGATATCACTTGGCAAGACGCATTTGCATATGCGCATTTGCAACGCGAAGATGGCGCCTTGCGCGCAGAAACTGCGGTATTGCGCGCCATGCGCAAACCGCATCGACTGCTGCACTGCAGCAGGCTGGATCAACCTTTAAAAATTGCCTGTTCAGCAACAGGCCCAGTCACTCGCCGACGGCGGCGCAAGCTCCGAGTCTCGCATGAGCATCAGCGAGAAGATTGGTAAGCCGGTCGCGCTCCTTGCCGCGGGAGGCGATGATGGCCGTCATCAGGAAATTGGCTTTGAGTTCATCTGCCACGCGATACTCGGGGATTTGGCCCGCCGCCCATTTATTGAACTGGACATATTCAGTATCGACCTGGTGCAGGGCTATCCGCTCACGATCCAGCGCCGGCGCGAGATAGCCTTGTTCCGCCGCGTGGTGCATCCAGGCCGTAATCCGATGATAGGCGACGCTGCGCAACGAGGCCAGCGCCTCGGGGCGCGGATTTTGGGAGAAATAAAAGCCGACTATAACCTTGGCAAATGCAGCGCCCCTGAACAATTCCGCGGTTATCCAGTCATATTCCCGAAAGATCGAATCGATATCACCCTTAAGGGGTGCGACCGCGAGGAAAGCCAAAATGGCTTCCATATGCTCCGCGATAACAGCCTGGATCACCCCTTCACGATCGCCGAACGCCCTATAGACTGTCCGTGCCGCTACATCGGCCCTCTGGCAAAGCCGGTTGATCGTGAGATTGGCCTCACCATCGGACAGCAACTCCCGCGCAGCCCTCAATATACGCGACTGGCGCTCCGCCATGATATCGCTTGCGTAAATTCTAGGTCTGGCAGCGCCCTTGGACATGCATCCCTCCGATCACACCTCGCCGAATGCCAGCCACTGGCGAGTGAAACAATCGGACATCGCAATAAGGATGTGCAGTCAAGTCTGCTTATACAAGATGCGGTTCAACTGCATCCAATCAACGAAACATGGCGCAGTTGGTATCACCGCCAGTCTCTTTAGCCGAATGCAAGGCCCATCAGCATCCCAGTTCACGATCGTATGTTTCCACGAGCGAAACAAAAGAATGGATAGCAATGAGTTCAAGCTTCGGCATGACAGGCTCGAATGGTTTTTCGTAACCGCCAAAAGGGGTAAGTCCTTCCATCGATGCAGAGATAAAGAGGGCGATTGCCTTCCTGTCTTCAATGGGGAGATCCGGCCGCATCTCTCCAATTATTTCGGCTAGCGGCGCTCGCGCACGGTCGTATAAATCCTGCACTCTGCCCAGAACAAACGCATCATGATTGGATAGCGCCCATAGTTCAGGAAAGAGGTGGGTCGTCTTCTTGCTGCGAATATCCTCCAGGATAAACCTGCAGATGCGTTGCAACCGCTCGGCGGGCGAACCCTTCAGATGGATGATCTGATCGAACTCCACCTCATAGCTCCGGATCACCGCTTCCAGCAGTTCGCGGACCAAATCCTCCCGCGTGCGATAATGATAGGTCAGGTTGCCAAACTTGATGCCGCACTCATGCGCGACTCGACGCATGCTCATCGCGCGATAGCCCTCTTCGATCAGAATATGGAGGGCGGTGTGCAGGATGAGTTCGCGCGTCTCATGCCCCTTCGAATATCCTCCATCACGGTCCGTTATGATCAGGGGCGCGCCTTGGCTCGCTACTTCATCCATCTGATTTTCCGTTATTTTCTGTTCGACCCTACCGATCATACGAGACCGTTAAAAATATGTCGACTGACAAATTTAGGTCACTTGACAGATTTGTTGCTGTTTCTTCATAATTCTCCTTAAGCGGACGGGCTCCGCCACAGGAGAGTAAGAGATGCGGTCTATTGGCCTGAGCTTGCTGTTTAGCGTAGCAATGCCCTTATCGGCGTCCGCCGACGCCCAAAAATTTCCGACGCCCTTACCAGAAGAGACGCTGCCCAGCGTCGCTGAATTGCCCAATATTTGGCCAAAAAGCTGGGTTCTTGTGCACGACCTCAACTTTGCCTCGATCCTTGATGGCAAGCTGGCGCTGGTCGACACCCATTCGGTTGATAGACCGCTTAAAGGCCTTGTACGTGCAGCTCAGTTCGCCAATGAGCTGGTCGCGCCGGAGCGGGGAGAGATTTACACGGCGGAAACATTCTACAGCCGCCTGACGCGAGGTAAGCGCACCGACGCCATAACAATATGGGACATGAAAACGCTCCAGCCCAAGGGCGAGATCGTCTTGCCCGACGGCAAGCGGCAATTGTCCGTCACCTATCCGAATGTCTTCCAGTTCACCAATGGCGGTAAATGGGCATTGGTCGCCAATTTCACCCCGGCTCAGTCAGTCACGGTGGTCGATCTGGAAGCGCGGAAGGTTCTGGGTGAAATCGACCTGCCCGGTTGTACCCAAATCTACCCCAGCGGCCAGCGCGGCTTTAGCAGCCTGTGTGCCGACGGATCAATCTTCAGTATGACGCTCGACGCCAAAGGGCAGGCTGCGTCCTCCAGTAGCGTCGCCAAGGTGCAAAATATCGATCGACAGCCCCTGTTCGGCACACCCGCCATGGTTGGCCGCACCGCCTGGTTCGTCAGCTATTATGGAATGATCCAGGGCATTGACTTGTCCGGTCCGGTCGCCAAACCGCTGCCCGGTACCTTCAGTGTCGGCAAAGCCGATGGCGGCGCCCCGCAATGGCGCCCGGGCGGCTGGCAAGTCATAGCATCCGACGCCAAAGGGTTGCTCTATGTGCTGATGAGTCCCAATGGCAAGGAAGGCAGCCATAAGGACGGTGGCACCGAAGTCTGGGTCGTCGATCCGAAAACGAAGACCCGCCTGTCCCGCATTGCGCTCAAGGGACAAGGGCTGGCCATCGCCGTCACGCGTGAGGATGCACCACAACTGATCGTTGCGCGAGCGGATGGCATAATCGACGTGCATGATACTGCGACGGGCGCCTTTGTGCGGTCGCTAGGCGCCACGGTCGCGGCCAACCCCATCGTAATCACGGTGCCCTGATGGCCGCTCTTGTTCTTTTCCTTACCCTGCTGCTCGGCACATCCGCGCTGCACAAGGCGGTTGATCGCCAGCGGCTTGGCGTAGCAGCGGCGCGGCTTGCGGGAGCAATACCCTCGACCGGTCCGCTGCTTCTAATTGCGGCGGGCGTCGCGGAAGGTACCGCTGCCCTTTGCCTGCTAATCGGCCCTTTGCGGCCGGCTGGCGCACTTATCGCGCTGCTGGTCTGGGCACTTTATGCTGTGCTGCTGGCGCACCGTCGCGGCCAGTCGCTCGATTGCGGTTGCGACCTCGTGGCGCGGGAGCGACCGATAGGCTGGGTTCAGATCGCTCGACCCGCGCTGCTTGCCAGTCTTGCCGCGCTGGTTGCCTTGCTGCCTCAGGCATCCTTCACCCTGGATGCACCCTTCGCCGCCGCTGGATTTCTGGCGCTCTGGTTCGGCGCGGCTGAAATCCTTGCCATTCCCCAGCCCGTTTGGAGGAAGAACTGATGCTGACGTCCCAGATATTGTTGTGGGCAGCTGTAATTGCCCAAGCCTTACTCATCGCCGCACTTGCCCGGCAAGTCGGCATATTGCACGAACGGATCGCTCCAGCTGGGGCGCTCACCCTCCATCAGGGCGTGAAGATCGGCGAGGTGGCCACCCCCATGGACCTCCTTACCATAGACAATGCGCAGCTGCGTATCGGCGGAAAGCGGGATGGACGCAGCCAACTGCTCTTCTTTGCTTCGCCCGATTGTTCTGTCTGCAAGTCGTTGATGCCGGTGCTGCGTTCCGCCGCACGGGCGGAAGCGGACTGGATCGATGTGGTGATTGCCGGTGACGGAGCCAAGTCGGCCTATCGCGCCATGGCGGCCGATCATGGACTAGACGGTCTGCCAATCATCCTATCCGAAGCCTTGGGTCGCGCCTTCGGCGTCGCGAAGCTGCCTTATGCCGTGCTGCTGGATGAAAACGGCAGGATCGCTTCGCTTGGACTCATCAATAGCCGCGAGCATCTGGAAAGTCTGTTCGAGGCGAAAGAACGGGGCGTTGCCTCAATCCAGGATTTTCTCGCTCGCCGGAAGGAAGCTTGAGCCATGGCCGGTTTCGACAAATTTACCGAACGGATGACGCGCGGCGTGGCACGCGGCACGTCCCGTCGATCCCTGTTGGCCTGGCTAGGGGCGGGAATGACAGGCGCGGCCATATTGCCGACTCTGCCGGTAGCGCGCGCCGCCACGCATCCCGATGCCGCCCGGCCGGAAATGACATCCGGGACGCCACAAGACCCCGGCAATCCAGCCAGTTGCGACTATTGGCGCTATTGCGCGATCGACGGCTTCCTCTGCTCCTGCTGCGGCGGCACGGTCAACACCTGTCCGCCGGGTACGGAAATGTCACCCATCACCTGGATCGGCACCTGCACCAACCCGGCCGACGGCCGCGCCTATATCATCAGCTATAATGACTGTTGCGGCGTGTCATCCTGCGGCCAGTGCCTGTGCAACCGCAATGAAGGCGACCGGCCGCAGGTCAGGCCTCAGTCTAACAACGACTATAATTGGTGCCTGGGAACGGAAAGCAGCATCTACAATTGTTCGGTAGCGGCGATCGTCGGCACTGCGCTGGAACCGCCGAAATGAAGGTGGTCCTCGCACTCTCACTGCTGATGAGCACGGGTATGGCGCAGGCGGCGCAGGATGGAGCGACAATCTATAATCGCTGCGCCGCTTGCCACACCCGCACGGGCGCCGGCGTGCCGGGCGCTTATCCACCGCTGGGTACCGACTTCCGCGCCTTGGCAGTCAAGCCGGGCGGTCGCCGCTATCTGGCTTTGGCCGTCATCAAGGGGCTAAACGGCCCAATTAGCGTGGAGGGCAAGCCCTATCGCGGTATGATGCCGGCGCAGGGTGGTTTGGATGATGCCGCCGTTGCCGCCGTGCTCAACCGTGTTGGCGGCGAGGTTGCGAAGACTGGCCCAACCTTCAAGCCCTTCACCGAACAGGAAGTGGCAGGATATCGGGCCAGCGCCCAAACACTCAATGCCGCTGATGTCGCCAAGCTCCATGAGGGGGTCGGCGGCAAATGAAGTTTGTCCCGCTCGCCTTGGCAAGCCTTGTTGCCTTGTCGGCAACGCTGGCGGCCCGGGCCAGCGAGCGGACGATACCGGGCGTCGTCAATCCGCGCCAAGCGCATCAGGACTATATATTGAAATGCCAGGGCTGCCATCGGCCGGACGGTGGCGGCGATGATCGGTCCAATCCGCCCATGCGTGGCGTCGTTGCCCGCTTCCTGACCGTGCCGGGCGGGCGGGCCTTTATCGGCCAGGTACCTGGCGTCGCGACAGTTGATCTGGATGACGATCGCCTGGCCGACCTGGTCAACTGGACGCTGCACACTTTCGATGCGGAGCATCTGCCGCAGGATTTCCAACCCTATTCGGCCACAGAAATCGCGGCCCTGCGACGCCATCCCATCCGCCTTAATCGCGTCGCCACAAGAGCGCGGCTGGTGGAGGGCTTTTCTTCAAAAGAGGCGAAACAATCACGATAAAACAGAAGGGAAGAGACATGGGGAAAATCTCAAGCAGGACGCTGGTTTTGAGCGGCACGCTATGGACAGGACTGGCATTGACCCAGCCTGTATCCGCGCAAGATGCTTTCGAAAGCGACATCGTTGTTACCGCCGCCAAGCGATCCGAAAATGTGCAATCCGTTCCTATTTCCGTTTCGGCGATTGGGGGGGGCACGCTGACCAAGTCCCGCATCAACAATGTCGACAGCCTGGTAACGAAGATCGCAAATCTTCAGCTCACCTCGATCGTGGGCGACAATACGCCGATTTTCGCACTGCGCGGTGTGTCCATGTCGGACTATAGCCTTAACCAGTCCAGCCCGGTCGCGACCTATTATGACGAAGTCTACAAGGGCAATTTTGCCTTTCTCGGCGTCGCCATGTATGATTTGGAACGGGTTGAGGTGCTCCGCGGGCCGCAGGGGACCCTCTATGGCAAGAATACCACAGGCGGTGCGGTCAACATCATCAGCCGAGAAGCGAGGCTGGGTGAAACCAGCGGTTATCTGAACGCCGGCTATGGCAACTACAACCGGTTCGAGGCGAACGGCGCCGTCAATGTGCCGCTGGGCGAGAAGGCGGCGTTGCGCGTGGCGGGCACCTACGCCCGGGCGGACGGCTGGTTCAAGAATGTCGAGCCGGGCATGCCGGACCTCGCCAGCACCCGCGAATATGCGTTTCGCGCCACATTGAAGGCCGAGCCGGTCGACGGGCTGACCTTCGTGTTGCGAGCATCCACCAGTTTCCAGAATCCGCAAAATTACGGCATTTATGCTCAGCCCGAGGCAGACCACCGAGCGGGCCTGTCGCGTCGGGAGATCGCGTCCGACGTCAACACCCGCCGTCGCGCCCGCACCACATCGGTGGCGCTGACGACCAATGTCGACCTGTCCGATGCAATCGCGCTGACCAGCATCACCTCCTATGACAGGGGCACGCTCTTCTTCCGGGAGGATACGGACGGCACAGCGACGAAGCTGCTGGAAATCCCCTATTATGACAAGGCGGATCAGTTTGCGCAGGATCTGCGCCTGACGAGCGATACGGGCGGCCCTTTCGATTTCATCGTTGGCGCCTATTTCAACCGGGAAAAAGTTTTTAACCGCACCGCTTTCGAAATCGCGACCGATGTTGACGTGAATGAGGGCGGCACCATTGACGCGCAGGATTGTGCCGATGGCCTGCCGCTGGCCTGCAAGGTCCAGAATCAATTCTCTCAGGTAAAGAAAAGCGTCGCCATCTATTCCGACCTCAAATACAAGATCGGGGAAGCGGTGACGCTGCGCGGAGGCCTTCGCTACACCCATGATACGGGCCGCCAGAACGGATTCCTGTCCCAGGCGCTGGGCGTGGACGACAGCGTCGTCGCAACACTAATTCCGTTATCGAACCTGCGCTTCAAGAAAAACAATTTCTCCGGCAAGGTCGGCCTCGATTACAAGCTGGCTAATGGCAATCTCCTCTATGCCAGCGTCAGTAGAGGATATCGCGCGCCCAGCTTCAATGCCCAGGCCTTCTTCGATCCATCCGAACTGTCGGTAGCCAAAGCAGAGCAGGTGACATCCTATGAAGTCGGCGCGAAGACTCAATTCTGGGAACGCCGCGTCACGCTGAACGTCGCTGGCTTCTATTATGATTATAAGAATCAGCAGTTCATCAATGTCGATCCGGCGAGCGCCGCTCAGACGCTGCTCAACATCCCAAAATCGCGCATCTATGGCGGTGAGGCGGAACTTACCGTCCGGGCTGCCGATATGCTCACCTTGCGCGCGGGCATGGGGCTGCTCTCGACGAAAATCCGGCAGGGGACCGTCAGCGGCGTCGATGTTTCTAACAACCATCTATCGAACGCCCCCAGCCTGACGCTCAACGGAGGGATCGACTGGACAGTGGCGCAGGGCGGCTTCGGCAGCCTCTCTTTCCACCCGGAGGTCTCCTACCAGTCGAGCCAATATTTCGAGGTGCTGAACATCCCCCGTCTGAAACAGAAGGGCTATGCGCTGCTCAGCGGCCATCTCGACTGGGAAAGCGCGGACGAGAGGTTCAATGTTTCTCTATGGGCAAAGAACCTCACGAAGAGATTCTATTTCACCTCACGGGTCGACCTGCTTGCAGGCTTTGGCTTCGACTACAATCACATCGGCAATCCGCGGACCTATGGCGTGACGGCTGGCGCGAAATTCTAAGAATAGAGCGAGGAGAGGAACATGGCGGATTACAAGCTGCTGATCGGCGGAGACCTTGTCGATGGCGACCTCCAGATGGAGGTCATCAATCCGGCGACCGGTGCCCCTTTCGTCACTGTGGCGCGCGCTTCGGCACGCCAAGCGGATCAAGCGATTGCCGCCGCCAAGGCTGGCCAGCCGGGCTGGGCTGCGGTGCCCTATGCGGATCGGCAGGAAAAGCTGATAATCTTGGCTGACGCTATCGCTGCCAATGCGCATGAACTGGCCCGACTGCTGACGCTGGAACAGGGCAAGCCGCTGTCCGAAGCACAAGGTGAGGTCACCTGGACTGAGGGTTTCCTGCGCCATTACGCCACACTGGAGTTGCCAGATCGGACCATCCAAGACGATGATGCTGGCTATATTGCGGTAAAACACAAGCCGTTAGGCGTCGTCGTCGGCATCATCGCATGGAATTTCCCACTGCTGGTGGCCTGCTGGAAGATCGGGCCGGCTGTGCTGGCGGGCAATGCCATAGTGTTGAAACCCGCGCCGACCACGCCGGTTACAGCACTGGCGCTGGGCGCGATCTGCCGCGATATCTTTCCGGCAGGCGTCGTCAACATTATAACCGACGCCAATGATCTTGGCCCGCAGTTGACCGCCCATCCAGATGTAGCCAAGATTGGTTTCACCGGATCGACTGCGACGGGCAAGCGTATAGCCGCGAGCGGTGCCGACAGCTTGAAACGCGTAACGTTGGAACTGGGAGGCAATGATCCGGCAATCGTGCTGGAGGATGTCGATGTGCGCGAAACGGCCAAGGCCATATTCGGCAACGCCTTCCTCAACGCTGGGCAGGTGTGCCTCGCGGTGAAGCGCGCCTATGTCCATGCCGATATCTATGACGCCATGTGTGCGGAACTGGCGGCGCTGGCGCAGGCGGCGATCGTCGGCGACGGGCTGGAGCAGGGAACGCAGATCGGCCCGATCCAAAACGCCGCCCAATATGAGAAAGTGAAGGGCTTCCTTGATGCCGCGCGGGAAGATGGTACGATTGTCGCGGGTGGGCAGGCAATGGAGAGCGTGGGCTATTTCATCGCGCCGACCATCGTGCGCGACGTGACCGATGGCATGCGGATCGTCGATGAGGAGCAGTTCGGCCCCATCCTGCCGCTCATCAAATTCGACGATATCGAGGATGTGATTGCGCGCGCCAATGCGTCCGATTATGGGCTGGGCGGATCGGTCTGGTCCGCCAATGTGGAGCGCGCCGCCGAGATCGCTGCGCGGATCGAAAGCGGTCAGGTCTGGGTCAACCAGCATATCGCCATCGGCCCGCATATCCCCATGGCCGGCTTCAAGAATAGCGGCATCGGCGTCGAGCAAGCCAAGGAAGGCCTTGCCGAATATACCCAGTTGCAAGTCATTAACATCAAGCGATGAGCAACCTGTCGATCGCGCGGGGCGACATCGACGTCCCGTTGTTGGAAACCACCATCGGTCAGGCGCTGCTGAATGTCGTGGCGGACCATGGCGACGGCCTTGCCCTGGTGTCGCGGCACCAAGGCATCCGCTGGAGCTGGGTGCAGCTGCTGGCTCAGGTTGATTCCGTCGCCACTGGCCTGCTTGATCTTGGCGTACGCAAGGGGGATCGGGTGGGTATCTGGGCGCCCAATTGCGCCGAGTGGACCGTAATCCAGTTCGCAACAGCGCGGATCGGCACCATCCTCGTTAATATCAACCCGGCCTATCGAACCAGCGAGGTCAACTATGCGCTGAACAAGGTCGGGTGCAGCGTACTGGTCACCGCGCCTAGCTTCAAGAGCAGCGATTATGTAGCGATGTTGCGAGAGATCGGACCGGACCGCCTCCCGACGCTGCGCATCATCGTCGTGCTGGGCGAGGAGCGGCAACCGGGCTGGTTGAACTGGCCTGACCTGCTGGCAAACGCCGATCCGGACCGGCTTGCGACGATTGAGGCGGGCCTCGACCGCAACGATGCGATCAACATCCAGTTTACCAGCGGCACCACTGGCAGCCCTAAGGGCGCGACACTCACTCATCGCAATGTGCTCAACAACGGTTACTTTTCGGCCCGGACGATGCGCCTTACCTCCGCCGACCGGCTCTGCATTCCAGTACCGCTCTACCATTGTTTCGGTATGGTGCTGGGCAATATGGCGGCGCTGACCAGCGGCGCGGCTATGGTCTATCCGGGAGAAGCCTATGACCCCCGCCTGGTGCTGGACACGGTACAGGCTGAAGGCTGCACCATGCTGCATGGCGTGCCGACCATGTTCATCACCATATTGAACCAGCCGGATCTGGACGCTTTCGACGTATCGACCCTGCGCACCGGCATCATGGCGGGCTCGCCCTGCCCGGAAACGGTCATGCGGCAGGTGATGGACCGGCTGAACCTCAGCCAAATCACCATCGGTTACGGCATGACCGAAACCAGTCCGCTTACCACCCAGACCGCCACGGACGATCCGCTGGAGGAACGGGTCACTACGGTCGGCCGGGTCCACCCTCATGCGGAGGCGAAGGTCGTCGGTCCCGATGGCGCGATCCTACCTATTGGCGAGCAGGGCGAATATTGCTCGCACGGCTATGCCGTGATGCTGGGCTATTGGAACGATCCAGAACGCTCGGGCGACGCGATCGACGCCGATGGCTGGATGCACTCGGGCGACTTAGCGACGATGGACGCGCGGGGCTATGTCCGCATCACCGGCCGCATCAAGGATATGATCATTCGCGGCGGCGAGAATATCTATCCCCGCGAAATAGAGGAATATCTGCTCCACCACCCTGGCGTCGCCGATGCGCAGGTCTTTGGCGTAGCGGATGAAAAATTCGGCGAGGTGGTCTGCGCCTGGATCATTCCCAAGCAGGGAGAAAATCTATCGGAACAGGATATCCTCGATCACTGCCGCGGACAAATCGCGCATTTCAAGATTCCTCGCTATGTGCGTATCGTCGAGCGCTTCGAGATGACGGTAACTGGGAAGGCGCAGAAGTTCGAGATGCGGGCGATCATGGAACAGGAACTGGGCCTTAGTGGCTGAAGAACGCAAGGCTGAGGCCTATTTCCTGCGCATCGATGATATAGGGATGGCCTAGAAAGGCCCGGTAGCGCCCGAGGCCGTGTCCGCTACGGCCCGCATGATGTGGCCGATAGACTGTGCGCCGGTCTTCCGGTTTATCTATCAATTGGACTCTCGCGACAGTTGGCTTCAGATGAGAATATCTCAGATTACGGATATCGGCGGCTCAGACACCTGAATCTGCTTCGCGCCCAAACCCACCGTTCACGGCTGGATGCTTGATCCCCGACTGCTGCTTTCCGATTTGATCAAACCAAACGACCGGAGTTAATCAACCAGCCGTCGCTCGCATTCATCGCTCAACGTGCCAATGGTTCACCGTTCAACTCGCATTGCACATTAACCCCGCACCCGGACAGGCCAGTCAAGCGGCCGCCCAAACGCGGTTGAGAATCTCTGCTACAAGCGCAGATTTGTCCTGCGGAAGGAAGCGAGACCGTGCTTCAAGAAGCAACGTGACCCAATTTGTTTGCAACCGGAAGCGCGGCAATTCCCCTATGGGAGAAGCGCGGAATAAGTGTTCATTTTAGTCGCCCAGCCAATCGGATATAATTTCGCCTTTATGCCCGTCGGGCGCTAACGCCGCGCGCAAAGCTTCCAGCAGTGGCGGCAGGGCTTGCGTGAAAGCGTAGGGCGGATTGACGATATAGAGGCCCGCGCCATTATAGATGCCGGACTGCTCGCTATCGTACAGCCAATGCTCCACCAGCATTAATTTCGGGATGCCGAGCTTGCGCAACTGCTTCTTCCACTGCGAATGCGTGGCGCTGTCTTTCAGCGGATACCAGATCACCGTCACGCCATGCGCCCATTTGCGATGAGCGGCGGCGAGAGTGGCGGTGATGCGCGCGCGTTCGTCCGTCTGCTCGTAGGGCGGGTCGACCACCACCACGCCGCGCGCGGTGCGGGGCGGCACCATAGCCAACCAAAGTTCGTAGGCGTCGCGTTCATGCACGGCCGCGCTGGTGCCCCGCATCACGCTGCGCAGGGCGTAAGCGTCTTCCGGATGCTTTTCGTTGAGGATCAGGAAATCCTGCGGGCGCAAAAACTGCGCCAGAAACTGCGGTGAGCCGGGGTAAAGGCGCGGTTCGCCACCCACATTCACCGCCTGCACAGCGGCGCGGTAGTCGTCCAGCAAGGGGTTCGGGTCGGCAAAGGCCCGCAGCACGCCCTGCCTGGCCTCGCCGGTGCGTTGGGCTTCGTCGCCGCCAAGGTCGTACAGCCCGCAGCCGGCATGGGTGTCGATCAGAGTCAGCGCGCCCGGCTTGTGCTGCAAGGCCCGCACCAAGGCGATCAGGAGGCTGTGCTTCACGACATCGGCGCTATTGCCGGCATGGAAGGAATGGCGATAATTCATTGTGATTCAAAATCCAGACGATCTGCCTTTACGCGAGCTGTTGGACCTTTTGCAAAGCGAAGTTATTAACGCGCCGGTATTGCTGGGCGGTGCATGCCGCGCGCGAGGCGAGGCATGCCCCGCTTCGTTCGGCAGCCATTTTTGTCCTGGCTCGGCTGAATGAGGCCAGTTCGGTGACCAGCGTGAGCGGGAGGAAATATGCAAGATCCCGTACGCCGTCAAAAGAGCCGATGGCTATCAAATCATCGATCCTGCGTTGAACCAGCATTTCCAGCCGTGGCCGCAATTCGGCCAATGCCTTGGGCTGCAGCGGACGCGCAAAAAGGCGATGCGTAGCTTTTGGTCTTCGCCAAGCCGACATTTGTGCTTTGGATTCGCGAACCGATATAACGCTTATTCGATGACGAGATGCTGAATTACCCGCTTTTCAAGCACTAGCAGCGCGTTGATACCGTTGGTGCGCATTACTAGGCCATCGGCGAGAGCCCTCGCCGCTCCGCGCACTGCATTGACCAAACTTAGGAAATCAGGTCGGGCTTGTCCTTCAACGCCGTGTAGTGCGCAGATCTGCCGCCAATCAAAGATGAAGCTCTGCAGCAGCAGGTTAAATCGAGCGGCACGCGCTCTAGCTTCTGGGGCGTCAGTCGTGGTCGTCACTTCCGCGCACAGATCATCGATCAATAGTTGCACTTCGGCGGCAGGCATTATGGCCGTGTACATGCGCCACATGGGTTTGCCTTCGAGAGATTGTCTTCGGCATGCCCGTCCAACCTACAGAGCGCCCTTGCACCCGCCTCGATAGGCCGCATTTCGCTTTCATTGAGCGGGACCATGCCATTAACCATATCGCCAGACAGCAATCGCGTCACGACCTCGAGCGCCGATGCAAGCTGATACGGCGCGCCGTGCTTTCCTCGGCGCCACGAAGGCACGCGGCAGGGCATGGAATCCTTCCGAGGATATCTGGCGAGATCCAGGAATGTGAAAAGGAGAAGAAATGGATAAGTTGCGGTATCGTAATGAAAAATCGCAGCTAAGTCATTGATTTCATTGGTGACCCCTACGGGATTTGCGAAAACAAGCTAAGTTGTTGATAATCATTGCTAAACTTGTAGATGATCTAGTCAGATACCATGAAAGATACCACTGTCATTTGAGATTATTTTGACAAGCTCCGACCCCAGCACCGCTCTGTGCATGAGATTTGTGAGTCGGGCATTCGACGGTGCAACGTGATTACAAGCTTGGTCCGTTGTGTTGACGCTCTAGGAAACCCAGACTGAGTTCAAGAAGTACCAAAAGTGCTGATCCGACAAGTACTGTAAATAGCTGTGATAATTGCAGTTATCACATGTCCATATTTGACGTCCTTTTACAATGTGAGCTACACATCGCGTCGATGGATCGACCCGCACCTCCCAGCGACAACGCCCTGATTGCGGCGAAAACGGCGCCAGCGCCTATGGCGTCGGCCGATGATCTCTTCTGGGCGGTGGTGAAGATGCACGCGGTCGAGCGCATCGTGGTCAACGAGCCGCTGATCGCAGCGTATCAGGCTGCATCTTCGCCCCACAGCATCCGAGCGCTCAAGTCTGACCTGGAGACGTTCGACCTCTGGTGTCGGCGCTATAATCGGGTTTCGCTGCCGGCGACCCCGGAGACCGTGGCCGACTATCTGGACGCGCGCGCGGAGAAGGGGAGCAAGCCAGCCTCGCTCGGCCGCTACAAGGCGTCGATCGCCAAAATCCACTTGTTGCTCGATCTCAAGGATCCGACGCCGGCGTCTCTCGTCAAACTCCGCCTGCAGGCGCTCCGTCGCCGTCTTGGTACCGTGCAGAAGCAGGTGCGGCCTTTACGGTTCAAGGGGCCGGTGCGCAACGTCGAGCGCGATGAGCCACATGGGCTCAATGTGCGGGCGCTACTGGAAAGCTGCGCAGATGATCTGCCAGGTCTGCGCGATCGAGCATTGCTCTCGGCTGGCTATGACACTGGGCTGCGCGCGTCCGAGCTGGTGGCTGTCAGGGTCGAGCACATCATTGAGGCCATTGATCCTGATGCGCGCCTGCTTAGCATTCCACGCAGCAAGGGTGACCAGGAGGGGGAGGGGGCCACCGCCTATCTGAGCCCACGGACTGTTCGGGCGATCTTGGCTTGGCTGGAGGCGGCTGGGATCGAAAGTGGGGCAGTGTTTCGGCGTGTGAACGTGCGACGCTACAAGGCCAAGGCAGCAGTCCGGGGCCGGTCGATCGACAGCATCTCAAGCCGTGAGGTATGGGATCTCCGCAAGACGCTGCCGAAGCGCGCTGTGCCAGCGCGGGTGGAGTATGATGTGGGGCAGGGGGCTCTCCATCCCGCATCGGTTGGGCGGATCTATCGGGTGATGATCCAGCGGACGTTCGACGCTGGCGCGCTGGCGGATTTGACGACGGACGACATTGCCCGGTTGCTCAAGGGGATCAGCGCGCACTCGACGCGGGTGGGGCTTAACCAGGATCTGTTTGCCAGCGGCGAGGATTTGGCAGGAATTATGGATGCGTTGCGGTGGAAGTCGCCGCGGATGCCGCTCGCGTATAATCGCAATCTCGCTGCAGAACAGGGTGCGGCGGGGCGCTTAATGTCAAAACTGGAATGACTGTCTCTGGGAATTGTTCTCGGTCAGCTTCGGAGCAACCTCGCGTCGCTAGTGGACATTTCTGGATTAGGGTGCGGACGTCAGCTTCCGCCAATATTGTTAGCGTCCAACGCGGCAAATAATATCATCAAAGCTGTCATACAATCACAGGTGAAGGGGCATCGATGATTGATCGGCGTAGGGATTACCTTGGACCTTCAACTATGCGTAATCGGCCATCAAGCCGGGTGACAAGCTTGCAAGGAGCTGATTCAGAGGTTTTTGCTTCCGTTCGGACCAGAAGAGCAGACGCCGCAGTCTGCGAACTCATCAGCGTAATCGATTGACCTCTGCAGGCCTGTGATCGCGTCCTCGCCAATGGGCAACACCGCCGGGACCCGTTCGAACGATCGAGCCCGCAGCGACAGATACTCGAGATCTGAGAATTCGCGCCCTTGCGGATCGCAACTGAAGACCAACCGTTATTTTTCATCAACCGAATAGGAAACGATATGCTCCGATCGATTTTGATGGGTTTTGTGGCAGGTCAGCGGTCGATGACGCCGCTTGCGGCACTTGCCGGTTCCGCGCGCCGTGGCACTATAGCTAGCAGAAATGCGCCTTCGCGTCTGATGGCGCATCCGCTGATCGCGGCGGGCAGCGTAGGAATGGCCGCGCTGGAGATGGCGGGCGACAAGATGAAGACGGCGCCGGACCGTACGGTATTTCTTGGCTTGCTCGCACGCACCATCACCAGCGGTTTCACCGGCGCAGCGCTTGCCCCTCCGAAGCGGCAGCTAGCTGGGGCGACGCTCGGCATCACCGCAGCGATCGGATCGTCATATGCCGGCCTCACCGCGCGCAAGTGGGCGATGCGCCGCTGGGGACAGACGGCGACCGGCTTCGCCGAGGAGGCGATTGTCTTCATCGCCGCAAATTTCATCGCCAACGCGAAGCCCGCCTCTCCGGCCTGACGCTTGGCCCCCTGCGCGGCACTACGACCTAGGGGGTATCTTAAGGTCTGTTTCATGGACAGCGGTAAGACAGAAATGTCCTGAACATCGGCCCCGCGCCTTTTGAACTGTCGGCGGGAATGTTCAGCTGCATGGATCCATCGCCGCCATGGTGGCGGGTGACTTCGGGCCAGAGGTAGTCGCCGGTCATCTTCGTGCCGCGAGCGATCGTGTCGGAGTGACGCTACTGGAGGATTGGACCGTACATGGCGGCGGCCATGCGTGGTCAGGCGGAAAACGGGAGGGCTCGTACACCGACCCGAAGGACCAGATGCTTAGCGTAAGATCATCCGCTTCTTTTCGCGCACGGGAACGCCCGTTGCAAATGACGCCGTTCCGTCTTCTGACTAAAACACGCGCTTCTTGAAGTACCGTCGACAAATGCGACCGAGCGGAAGAGTGCCAAGCGCACTCGGGGCTGGCTAAGCATTCCGGTAACTCCAACTGTGAAAATCATGTCAGGAGAAATATCGATCGGCGGTATGCCTCAGCGCAAAACATTTTTTGCTCGACCGCAGCGTCTTTTCCAAGTCGATTGCGTTTGCCCACTTGGCATCGCTGACGCGCTGCCGAGTTATAGGGATGGCAATGACTTCAATCGCATGGACTGGGGCACAGATAGCGCGAACACTAGAAGCGGATGACGTGCTTTACCTGGCGGACGACGACCAGCAGTCCCAGGCTCTGACAGCAGCGTTGCGCGGCATGCTGCCCGATGCGCCGATCTTCTTTGTGCCGTCAAGCGATGCGTTGCCCGGCGATCCGGCGCCAGCCTCCCCCGCGAACGTGGGGGTGCGCGTCTCGGCTTTGCATGCACTGCGTATGGTGCAGCAACACTCCGGGCGGGGCCGTATCGTCTGCGTGATGAGCGGCGAAGCCGCGGCGCGGCTATATCCTCCTCCAACGGCATTCGACCAAGCGTTGCCGCGCATTAGAGTTGGCGATGCATTGAGCATGGAGCAATTGTCGGCGATGCTGGACGAAATTGGCTATTTCGCCGATGATCGCGTCGATGAGCCCGGGGAAATGGCGGTGCGCGGCGAAGTCGTCGACATTTTTCCAGCCGATGCAGGCTGTCCGGCACGCATCGAGATTGCTGAAGGCCAAGTCGCCTCGATCCGCCCCTATGATGCCGTCACCCAGCGTAGCATCGGTGAAATAGCAGCGCTGGAAATCGGGCGGGAGACTGAACCGGCGCGCGAGGGCGAAGCGTCTATCCTCAACCATCTTGGCAACGGCGTCATCGTGTTTTCTGAAAAGGCCGAACGGCGGTAAATGCCCAAACAAAGAGGTTGGCTTGGCGCCGACGTACGGAACGAACGTCGTCCACTCATTGGTGATTGCTAGTTGACTAACATGTCAAAAGTCAGATAGCGCGAGCATACATCGGTGTAACGACGGTGCGCCACGGTACCATCGATATCCACCGACCTGAGCTTGCCAAAACGGGGGTAGCTATCGGCCCTCGATGACAATTGGGAGAGTATTTTAGCATGCTGCAACGTCCTCTTAGAGTCGGGATCATCAGCGCCGCTTGGGGAATTCAGGCTCACTTACCTGCCTGGCGCTCTGTCGAAGGTGTGGAGGTTGTGGCAATCTGCACCTCCCGGCGAGAGACGGCCGAGGCCGCCGCCCGGAATCACGGTTTTGCGCGCTACTTTTGGGATTACCGGGCCATGGCTGAGGATCCCAATATCGATCTTATCGATTGCGGCACGCGACCAGTATTGCGCTACGACATGGTCAAGACAGCGTTCGCGGCTAAAAAGCATGTCTATCAGGGCATCCCATTTGCCCATAATCTTGCCGCAGCTCGTGAGTTGACTGATCTGCATCGCCAATCCGGGAAGGTAGCGGCAGTTGACGCGTTCATTCAAACCGCGCCCGCTATGGTATACATGAAGGAACTCATCGACGAAGGTCAGATCGGCGATATACAAGGCTTCAACATTCGTTTCGACTCTGGTCTTTTCACCGAAGCGCGGACCTACACTCCTGGATACACTTGGTTTGGAAATCCTGCCAACGGCGCTAGCGCAATGCGCAACACTGGCAGCCATGCCCTCCACCTTCTAGTCCATTTGCTTGGTCCAGTTAGCGAAATCGTATCTGACCAGTCTCTTCGCCTAGGCGAGTGGAAGATGGAGAACGGTCCTGCCATCAAGCCCGGGGTTCCCGATACGAGCTATAATATCATACGTTTGCGCAACGGCGTTTCGGGGATGCTGCAAACTGTTTGGACTATGGTCGACGGACCAGGGTTCCGGATCGACGTGTGGGGCACGAAGGGTCGACTGGCGGTCGTTTCGACCATTTTCCCGCAAAGCTACAGCTGCAAGCTCTTCCGCAGCGATGACGTATCTTTCATGGTCCTCGATGAGCACGAGGTCGAGGTGCCGGAGACGTTCAAGGTCTTGCCAGGTATCTCAATCCATGCTGACGAGCCGCAAATGGGAGTTTTCCCCATGGCCTCCATCTACGCATCAATGCTGCGCGCGATGGAAGGTAAGGGTCGTGCAGCCCCAGATTTCGAGCAAGCGCTCCACGTGCAAGAAGTAGTCGAAGCAGCTGCGATCTCGTCCACCGAACGGCGATGGGTAACTATAGAAAGTTGATGGTGTTCACGTGCCACGCGTAGAGCGCGATCAGCACCTTCCATGTGTTGAACGAGAAGTGTGGCCGTAGAGTGCGAGCATTCTAGTAGCCCTTCCGCGCGGCTTCGATCTTCGCGATGTCGATCTTCTTCATCGTGAACATCGCTTCCATCGCGCGCTTGGTCGCGGCGGGGTCCGGATCATTGTAGACGTCCATAAGCTGGCGCGGTGTGATCTGCCAGGAGAGGCCCCACTTGGGGTGACTACACGAAAGTGACGTATCTGCACGCTAAGGGCGAACGGATGGCGAACATCACGCGGCAAGCAGGGAACTGACGGCGCGAAGCGGTCGCAATGCATCAGGATCGGGCCGATCATCGACGTTCCAGCTATAGTCGCCAGTCAGCGAGATATGCTCCCAGCCCAATGGCGCGATGTGGCGCGCGATCTCGTCGGGCGTGCCGATGTCAGTCAGCGCCATTTCGAGATAGCGAGTGTTCCACAGGATGATGGCGGCGACGAGCAGGTTTAGGCCTGAGGCGCGATAGGTCTGGTTTTCAAACCGCCGATCACGCAATTCGCCGAGCTGGTTGAAGAAGAGCGCGCGGGCGAGCGCGTTGCGGGCTTCGCCCTTGTTGAGGCCCGCCTGGGTGCGCCGGCGCAGGTCGATGTCGCGCAGCCAGTCGAGCATGAAAATCGACCGCTCGAGGCGGCCAAGCTCGCGCAGCGCGAGGGCCAGTCCGTTCTGTCGCGGATAGGCGGATAGCCGGCGCAGCATCGCCAAAGCGGTGACGGTGCCGGTGCGGATCGACGTGGCGAACCGTAGCAGTTCGTCCCAATGCGCCGCGACATGGCCCAATGCGATTGGTTCGGTCGTCATGCCGGCGAGCAAGGGGCCGGATTCCTGGCCGGGAAGGAGGTGCAAACGACGCTCCTTAATGTCGCGCAAGCGCGGCGCGAAGCGGTAGCCAAAGAAGGGCATGAGACCGAACACATGGTCCGATGCTCCCCCCGTATCGGTGTAGTGTTCCTCGATCGTCATGCCGGTCTGGTGATACAGCAAGCCATCCAGGACATAGGGCGCTTCGCCGGCGGTCGCCGCGATCACCCGGCTCGCAAAGGGATCATATCGATCCGAGACATGGGTGTAGAAGGCGACGCCCGGTTTGTTGCCGCTGCGCGCGTTGATGTCACCGATCGCGGCCCCACGACCGCCGGCATGAAATTGCTGTCCGTCGCTCGACGAGGTGGTGCCGTCTCCCCACAGCGCGGCGAGCGGCATGGTGCGATGGGCGTTGATCAGCCTTCCCAGCGCCTCGCCATAGGCGGCCTCGCTGATATGCCAATCGTGGAGATGGGCGAGCTGGCGCAGACTTGCGCCCCGGCAGGTTTCCGCCATGCGCGTGAGGCCGAGATTGATGCCATCGGCGAGGATGACGGTGAGAAGCGCATTGCGATCGTCGGCCTCCCTGCCCGAACGCCGATGGATAAAGCATTCGCTGAACCCGGTCCAGGCATCGACCTCAAGCAGGAGATCGGTGATTTTCACGCGCGGCAGCCGATCATAGGCGGCACGGCGGGCCATCTCGATGGCGGGCGGCGTTGCCGCCTTCAGCGGCGAGATGATGAGGCCGTTTTCGTCAAGCCTGACCTGGGGCAGCTCGCCTTGTCGCGCGAGGACCGTCACCTGTTCGACCGCCGTGTCGAGCCTGGTGCGCCTTTCCTCGATATGGCCCTCAAAGTCCGTTTCGATGGCGAGCGGCAGCGGCCCCTTCTCGCGAAGCGCCGCATAGGTGGCCGGTGGGATGAGATAGCTGTCGAAATCACGAAACTGGCGGCTTCCCGCGACCCATATGTCTCCTGCTCGCAGCCGCTCGCGTAGCTGCGACAGGGCGCATAGTTCATAGGCGGCACGATCGACAATGCCATCCCGCAGGACGAACGGCCGCCATGCTGACGGCACAAAGCGCAGCGGCACGCGATCAGGCAAGCGCCGTTTGCCCGTCCGGTATAGCTCCGCGATAATGGCCAGCGCCGACAGGAGTCCCTGCACCGCACCGGCACCGCGAAATTCAAAGGTGTTGAGAAAGGGGCCGGCAAAGAGCTTTACCGTGCGATGCCGCTCAATCAATTCAGCGGTGCGATGGACGGTTTCCGGTCGCCCGAGCACTTCGGCTTGCTCGACCGCCACGGCGAAGCGCTGCCAGTCCAGCGCCTCGATCTGCGCCAGCGAGTCCACGCCGTTGGTACGCGCGTCGACGAGGATGCGGCAAGACCCTGTGAGCGTCCTAAGATGGCCCTGCAGCTCGCGCACCTTCTTAAGGGCTTTGTCGCGGGTCCGGTTTTCGGCGCGGCGCACCATGCTGCCCAAAAGCTTGTCGAACATCGTCAGGGTTGCGTCGGTCAGGCTTTCCTCAAGGCGGATGCCGGTTGCCGCCAGCGTCGCTTGGCGGCGCAGGGCATTGAGCTCGCCAAGATGCTGAGGCGTGATGCGGCTGCCCTCGTCCGCCAGCCTGTCAAAAGTCGAAGCCGGAATCATGTCAGCCCGCCCGCGATCAACGCCCAGTGCGCGGACATAGGCGAGCCGTTCGATCAGGCGCAGGATGTTGCGCGCTGCCGGCGATTGTGGCGCATTGCAAAGCCATGATAGCCATGTCGCGGCTTGCCCCGTTCGTCGGGCCAGCAAATCGTCCAGGCCCTGAACGGTGTCGGGCAGCAGGCCGGTTGTGAGCACTTCATGGGTAAGCTGTTCGGCTTGCTGGCGAGCCCGCCGCAGCACCGCTTCGAGTATCGAAGACGAAGGCAGAAGTATCTGCCGACGCCGGAGTTCGTCGACGATGACGCCTGCCATCTGGCCGGGGTGGACGATGGTCTGTGCGATAGGGATCGCGAAGGCGACGACTTCGCGGAATGCGCCGCGATCAAAAATCCTGAACCCGTGCGATCGTCGAATTTCGACAAGATGTTCGCGGCGGGTCTGATCCCGATGAGCATAGTCCGTAAAGGCGTCGGGCGCGATGCCGAGTTGGCGGGCCACATAGGCGAGCACAGGGGCGGGCGGGACTTCGCCCGCTTCCAGCGCACGGCCAGGCCATCTCATGGTGAGTAGGAGCATCGCGAAACCGAGCCGGGTGGCATCGCCGCGACGGCGGCCGACAATTTCCAGGTCGTCACTGGTCATCGTATAGTGACGTGCAATCTCGCGCTCATCGAGCGGCGCGTCATAATGCCCCGCCCAGATTTCCGGGCTCACCAGTCGCCGCCTCGCCAAGCATCATCTCCTTCGCTGTGCTTGTCCGTCAGACGGTCCTCTGGCGGTCAGCATAAATATGTCCGTTAACTCTGGACCCGCGATGGCGATTCGGACAAGATCGCATAATGACGGGAAAACGGACACGATCGGGCAGCATGTGGCGCTGATCGGCTATGCGCGCGTCTCGACCTTAGACCAGAAGCTGTCACTTCAGCTCGACGCGTTGAACGCTGCCGGTTGCGATCGGATATTCGACGATCATGCATCTGGAGCCAAAGCCGATCGGCCTGGTCTGGCCCAGGCGCTCGCCTATCTGCGAAGCGGCGACACGCTGGTAGTCTGGAAACTCGATCGTCTTGGGCGCTCGATGAGCCACCTGATCGAGAAAGTCGGCGAGTTGGCGACGCGTGGCATCGGCTTCCGCTCGCTCACCGAAAACATCGACACCACCACTTCAGGCGGGATGCTGGTGTTCAACATCTTCGGCTCGCTTGCCCAATTCGAACGCGACCTGATCCGCGAACGCACCAACGCCGGGTTAAAGGCGGCACGCGAGCGGGGGAGCAAGGGCGGTCGCCGCCCTGTCGTCACCCCCGACAAGCTACACAAGGCGCGGGCGCACATTGAGGCGGGACTTACCGTGCGCGAAGCCGCCGCCCGTCTCAAGATCGGGAAAACCGCCCTGTACAAAGCGCTGGAAGGCACATGACACCGCTGCCGATCAACAACTCGTGGGTGCTGGTTACAGGGGCCTCAACCGGTCTGGGCCGGGCGTCCGCCCTCCGCTTGGCGGCGTCGTACCAAGCCAAGCCCCTGATTGTTGGACGAAGGCTCGACAACTTGCGGGCGCTACAAGCCGAAATTGACGAGCGGTTTAATATCCCGTGCGAAATCGTAGTGGCTGATCAACGTGAAATCGAGGGCAGGGAAAAGATCGCGGCCAAGGTTACAGAATTGAAAGTCAACGCGGCTTTCTTAGCTGCCGGGCTGACCAGCGTCGGTCCATTTGATGCTAGCCGTGCCGACGCCTATGCCCAGGTGATTGGAACAAACGTAGCCGGCTTCACGGATTTGCTGGGCCGCCTGATTGCGATTTTCAGGCAGCAGCCGTTTGAATCCTCAATAATCGCAGTGTCGAGCCTGGCGGGCGAAACATCCGTACCCTTCCAAGCGGTCTACGGCGCGTCGAAAGCCTATGTAAGTACCCTCATGCGGGCACTTTCCGTCGAGCTTGCCGGGACGGGTGTGAGCGTTGGGTCTTTTGCACCCGGTGGCATCGACACCGACATGGCTGCCCTCAGCGATTTGAAGTGGGGGAAGTTGGGCTTGATGGACGTTGATCGCTGCGCGGCCCTTGCCGTCGACGCTCTGGTTCATCGGCGATCCTTCGCCATACCGGGGATGGGCAACCGGCTCACATACTTGGCGAGCAGGGCTCTACCTCGATCGTTGGTGAGCCGGCTTGCGGCCCTCCCATATCGGCGCCCGCAATGATCGACACATGCTCAAAGGATAGGTTGAACACGCCGTTGAGTACCTACAGATAGCCTCTGCTGGCATTGTACCGGCTTTGTTCGCCCTTAGCGTGCAGATACGTCACTTTCGTGTAGTCACCCCTTAGTGTCGATCTCAGATCGCAGCTTCATCCAGTCCGGGGCAGTGAGGCGAGACAGTCGATCGACCTGCTCCACCAAAAGAACGTCGCCAGGTTCGCAATCTGCCAAAAGCCGAGATAGTTCGGGCCGATGAAGCTTCGCGCCACTTTCGTTTTCAATGTAGCGGGCAGCAATGCGCAAACCACGCTCGGTCACGAACGCATCAAGGGCACCCCTGGCTCGAGACGCGTCCTGTTGCGAGGTTGAAGCACGAAGATAGGCACGAACGAACATGGTTAGTCTCTTTTAGGCAGTCCGTTTTAGTGCAGTCCTTTTTACGTTGTCAAACGGCAATAATGAGACCGTTTTGAAGCCGGTCCTTAAAAGGTATACCCAAACTGTACCAAGGGAAGGTGGTCGCGGCGGGGTCGCCAATCGCGTGATTTCCGTTCGACGCCGACGTGGTGACAAGCTGGCATTCGCTCGCGCACCCTATTGAGCAGGTATAAAGCGAAGCGTGCCTGCTCGGCGCGTATGCCCGCCAGTGTCGTTCGGGTGATTTACACCGTCCACGACAGGCACTTCTAAAAAGTCGAAGGGACTTACCCCATCCAAGCAGGCTACGTTCACGCCATACTGGTTCTGATTGGATCGGCGTTGATGGTGAGTGTAAATACCGCAACGAGAGCAGAAGAAGTGCTGCGCTAATCCCGTGTTGAAGCGGTAACTGGTTAGTGCATCTTCACCCTGAAGAAATCTGATCCCGCCCATCTCCGCCGAGACAACAACTGCGCCACGCATTCGACAATAGGAGCAGGTGCAACGGCGGATCGTATTGAAGCCATCGCTGAGCAAGGCCTCAAAGCGAACTGCGCCACAATGGCATTGTCCAGTTCGTATGTTCGTTTCGTCTGCCATGTTGTAGCCTCCGAGGAGCTCAAATCTTTGTGCGCTGACGCCGTAAGATCAAGGTTGTGCTGGCGAATGCAAGTGAAACGATACGCGCCATCCACTCCAGCTCGTCCGGGAATTACATGATTCCGACAGGGGCTGGCGCAATTCCAGGCTGATCCCGCCGCGCACAGTGTTGCGCGGTCCCCCAATCCCTCACAATGTCCGAAAATCACTGTCGGATTGTAAAAGTGGGCGACAACCTCACGAACAGGGTTTTCCGTCAGGGGGCGTAGGCTCTGATCTGGCACCCGGCCGCGACCGCTAGCATGGACTGGCGCGTTTCATGTGTTTCCGTTAGCCTATTGCCATGGTTTGGGCGTGATCGGCTTGCGCCAGCGATTAATTATCCGGCGAATGCCTAACCCTCCACAATAGGACAGGATCGATATGAAGAGCCCGCACCACAAGTGGTCTGCTTTTCTCCACCCCAATTGCCTGGAATCTGACCGCCGTTGACAGGGATGGCAGCGTCGACCACCATTCACGCTGTCAAATCCAACTCCACTATCTGGTGTCGGATCAATCGGGCGAATAGCTGCGATACCTTTAGTAAATCCTGATCAGCTAGCCTCCGCGGCAATGTAGGAGATTAACAGATGATAACGGCACGCTACGATGAGGAGAGCGATCTGGTTCGCGTCCGCAGTGAGGGCTTCCTCACGATCGGTGACGTCCAGCGCTATGGAATGGAATTTCGCGACGCCATCCAGCGGGCGCGCCACCGCACGGGTTGCGGTAAGGTTCTTGTGGAAAGTTCCGAAGTCGTCCAGTCCGCCGACGTCGTGGAGGCCTTCGTCAAGCTCCAGCCGCTGATCGACCCGGACGCCGACCGATTGGCCGTCATGGTCTCGTCGAGCTTGAGAAAAATGCAGGTGAAGCGCGGCTTGGTGTCGGCCAATCAGCAGGCCTTCCTCTCCGAATCCGCCGCGATGACCTGGCTCTTCGCGCGCGAAGCCGCCTCCATATCGGTCCAGCACGGCGCGGCCCAAGACTAACCCGCCTCAGATGAGCGGCGAAGCGGGCGAGCCCATCACCGAGGGCAAGACATTAGCTTTTACGTCTGGAATCACCATCGAGCGGCTCGATGCGACCAGCCTTGCGATTGGGATCCGCCACCGACGCCATGCGATACTGGCCGGAAACCGGGACGGCGGTTGCCGCCCGACGACGCGGATCGGAAGGTTGCGACATCGCACCACCTTTCGGATTGGACAACCTGTTCGAACTTGTCGTGCAACTGACCCCGCACTTTCGTGTTGAAAAGCGCACGATCTATAAGGATCGGATACGCACCAAAGGATGGTTTGACTATTGGCCCCTCCTCACAAGAACGGAGGAGGGCTAGTTCCGCACTCCACCACTATCGCCGCTCCCGCACGTCGAGTGCCTGAAATCATGTGAATGCCGCCAGGGGTGCTTGGGCAGCTATTGACCCGCCACGAATGTTTGGCGCGATACTCCGCTGCTCGATAAGCCGCCGACAAGAAGCATTTTGACGGAGGGTTTCAATTCGTCGGTCGCCAAGCAATACTGTTCGAAAGCACCAGACCTTACGAAGCCGAGCTTTTCTAGAACCCGGCCAGAGGCGGGATTATCCACGAAGAAACTTGATGCCAGCGCGGTCTCGCCGACAAGGCCGATACCATAGGCGAGGACAACTGAGCCTGCTTCTGTTGCGATGCCGCGACCCCAATGATCGCGCGCAACGTAGTATCCGAACAAGACAACTTTAGATGCCGGTTCTTGCAACGTCAGTCCAACGACCCCGACGACTTTTTCGGATGATCGCTCCGTGATCATCCATACCATTGACGCCGGGACAATCGTGTCGAGAAAAAATTCCGCGTCGGCCTCGTCGTAGGGATGCGGCACGCCTGCAAGTCGCCTTGCGACCTCCCAATCACCCGCGATTTTGATGATCGCCGCTATGTCCCGCTCGTTGGGACTTCTCAAAATGAGTCTTGTTGTAAAGAGTAGGGGTTTGCTCGACAGTGCGTCCATATACCGCTGCACGTTTCGCTTCCGTTTGAACTAAACTACGCGGCCGAGAGTATTATCTGAAAGCAGATGATCGGCAAACCACCGATCTCCGTCATTTTCGTGAATGCACGACAATCAGGAGAAACCCGCCATATAGCGTGACGAGATTGCAGCCAGTTACCGGGCGCGTTTGCATCGCGACCTCACATGAGGAACCGGGGGTCAAGAGCGAAAGACGGAAAGCGTGATGGCGTTGACGGCCAAGTCGTGCAGCCCTGCGAAGTGCGATGCCAAATTTGAACTGCCAATATCGGTTTGAGACTGGTTTGGATCGTGTTAAGCGCGCATTTCGGTCGAGGGCAATATGATCAATAGGGAACGTTTTACTCGGGCATTCCTCTTTCTTGCCGCCGTGGTGGGAGGGCCTCTGCTCGGAGCAAAGCTCTTCGATCTTCTTGTTCTTGCCGGTGCGTGGAGTGCTGATCCGCCTGCGTCTTTGGCAATGATGCCTTACGGCAAGGCCTGGCCGGTCGACACCGGCGTCTTTTTCATTCCATTTTCAGCCTGCATGCTGATCGCCGGGTTCGGCGCACTGATCGCGGGCTGGCGAACTCCGTGGCATTACCGGTGGCTGCTCTGCCTACCGTCGATCGGTATCCTGCTCCTGCTTATTCTGACGGTTGTTGCGTTCTGGCCGATGAACGCTGCGCTTTACTACCATGGCATCGGCTCAGCGAAGGATAGCATTACCGACGCGCAGTCGATCGAGATGGCGAAGCAATGGGTGGTGCTGGACTGGGTTCGCGTGGCGGGCGCGACGGCCGCTTTCGTCGCCCCGCTGTGGGCGCTTACCAAACCGTGGCCTCAAGAAATTGCGCCGAACGACCCACCTTTTGTGCGCGCGCTGCTTGGCCTTGCGCTATTTGGCGTCGCTGCTTTTATCGCGTGGTTCGTGTCGAACCTGTGACTGCATCGCTGATATTGGCAATCGCAGGTGACAAGATTGGCGCTCCGCGCTGAGCAGAGCGCCCGTCGCGTTCATCGCGACCAGATGAGCTTGTGTTCGCCTTGGTCGTCCTGGATCAAGGTGGCGTAGATCGGCGCCGGGAAGGACGGGTCGTCGATCTTGATCGAGAGATATTCGGAGCCCGAGTCCTTGGCCGTCTTGCTCCAGGCCGCGCCGAGTTCGACGCCGTTGGCGCTGACCCGGTAGTCGGGCGCGCATTCGCTGTCCTTGGCTGCGGGTCTAATGGTCGCTTTGACGTTGATGTTGAGAGTGCGAATCGTGCCGACGAAGATGCCGTCGTCGCTGCGCTTGAAGGTGCCGATCTGAGCCATGTCGTATCTCCTGACTGTGCTCGAAGCGGCCCGATGCGGCCTCGTGGCGACCAAGAGGCGGCGGGTCGGCCGACTGCACCCGCAGGGCCGAAGCGTGAGCGGAGGACGGCGGTAGCCGAGCTTGTTGCCTCGCGAGGAATGCGGCGCAGCCGCAGGGGAAGAAGGTCGGCGAAGCCGTTGCAGGCACAGGCCGTCCCGACGCCAGATGAGCCCGAACAGAGGCCTTCTGGCGGCTTCCCGGCCCGGTCAGCCGGAACGACTAATCATCATTGCGCCTTCAGATCAGCGGCGCGTCCTGTCTGCCTGTATCATCCGCGAGCACGAGGTCTGAGCCGGTCTACTGATCCGCGCCAATGCACGTATCAACCTCACATCCGGTCGCCGCCGAAGCGGTCGAACCAATATCCCGCTTTCGGCGGCAAGGCTCAGGAGGGCGTTTCCAGACTCGATGACGGCATTGTGCCAAGGCCGCGAAACGGTCGCCCACCTCGATCCGCAGGGCTGATCAGGCCCAGGCGGAACTCAGTATCTCTATCATGCGCGCACGGCGGCGCCTTCGATGACGACGCCGGCAGTGGCATACTTCCAGAGCGCCACCAGCAGCTTGCGCGCCAATGCGGTAATCATTGTCTTCTTCATCCGGCCGCCGTTGCGTTCGACGCGATCGCGGAACCACTTGGTGAGGTCGGAACCCGGCTGATGGCGTATCCAGAGCCAGGCGAGCTGGATCAGCGTGCCGCGCAGTCGGCCGTTGCCCGACTTGCTGCTTTCCGACCGGATGTCGTGATTGACAGTTTTGCGCCATTCAGCTGCCTTGCTGCCCGGATCGAAAATATTCCTCTCGTCCAAATCACGCAGGGGAATTTTCTCGCGGATAGTCCCGGCTTCCTGTGGTGGATTGGCGATCGTCCGCCTGGCCTTCCTAGCGCGATCGACGCGGTAAATGCCGTTGCCGCCGAACATGGCCTCGGACCGGTCCGTAGGGCGGCGGACATATTGGATGGCGATCGCACCTTTGTCATAGGATCGCCGGATACCGACCCGGTAAACAGGGGGTCTAGTGCTACGCATGTGGGCTCATTGAGCGCCGGTCATGTCGATGCGAGACTTCCTGAGTGGCTTGATGGGCTTGGGCAGGGGCGTAAACTCATATGGGTATACACCGGAAATCCGCGATATGGCGGTGCGACGGTCGCTACGCCTTTCGACAGTGAGGTAATTCTTCAGTCCGCGCTTTGCGCACTTGGTGGAGGCGACGTGGATGTCGTCTTGACAACCGGATATCAGGCAGTGTCGGAGGGCGTGACCTTTCCGTCCAATATCTACTTCGCGGATTTCGTCTCGGGGCCTGCAATGGCGGCAAGATGCGACCTTATGGTCCATCATGGCGGACATGGTTCGATGATCACCGGTCTGGTTGCAGGCAAGCCTGCGGTGATTATCCCGACCAATTCCGAGCGCGAAAGCAACGCGCGCAGGCTAGCGTTGCTCGGTGCCTGCGAGGTAGTTCAACCCATTGACAGCACGGCCACGAACAAGCGTGTAGAGACAGCTGTTTTATCATCCGCTGTCGAGCGTGTGCTTGCAGATTGTTCGTATACCCGAGCGGCGCAAGAGCTCGGTGGAGGCTTGGTTAAATTGGGCGGTGTAACAGAAATCGTTAAGGCGACTGAGCAGATACTATCGGCATCCGCATAGAGCAATGATCTCGAACACGGCCTGAGTTAAAGGTAATTTATGTTTGCGATTTTCATCCCAAACTATTTAAGCTACGACTTAAGTCGCTTCGCCCCAAAACGCTACTAACCTATCGCGGCACCAGTCAGGAGCTTCGAGGTGAATGAGATGCCCAGTATCACTCGCATCGTGGCGCGTCGTATTCGGAGCGCACGCTTCTATTAAGTCGGCGACAAGGCGAAAGTCAGCCAGATCCCGAGCGCCCGTTAAAAGGAGTACGGGCACTTCTAGTTGGTGAAGTCGCTCAACATCAGGCAATGCCGGAGCTTGGTGGTCCTCTACCCACTGGTTCCCGGAGAAGCGGGCAATTTCGTCTTGAAGCATGCCTGATAAATTGCTTGCGCGAGTTGTAGCGAAGAGAGGATGGGCGAGCCACAATGCACGTGCCTGCGCTACATTACCGGCTTGAGCCGCTTCAGCAATCGGTCGCCAGTGCGATCGCCACTCGTCAGACCAATCCCAACCTGTGAGCCCGGGACTTAGGAGGCTTAGCGACCGAACTCGATCCGGACGATTGAGCGCGAAGTTAAGGGCAATGCTGCCTCCCATGGAAAGGCCAACAACGTCGCAATGATCAATCTGCATCGCATCCATCAGATCTGTCAGATCATCGGCATGGTCGAACAAGGCGCTAGTACGCGGCACCGACTGGCCGAATCCACGAAGGTCATACCGGATATAGCTTCGCTCAGCAGGTAGGAGGGGCAAAAGTCTGTTCCATGAGTGTAAATCGCCGCCGAAGCCGTGCAAGAATATTGTGGTTGGACCACCGTCCTGCACAGCCATCCACAGGTTGACACCCGGCAATTGTAGAACCCTTGCTTCGGACATTCGGCGACCTTTTAATGATAGGCTTTCAGGAAATGGCTGATCCTCCGCATTCGGCTGACTGTAGTCCGAAATCGCCGAACGGCAAACAACCAGACGTCGCCGCTCTTAACCTGACGACAAACAGGTGTTTTCGGACGCCTGAGCGGGACCGTGGCGCTTTGCGTGTATCTGGGTCAGTTCATCGCACCGGCCCCGTCTACGCACTGCCGGGATCCGCATCAAAAGATGGCGGCGGCTTTGGCTTGCTCGAACCGTCCACGGCTGACTTCGGCCATATGGTTGATGCGTTCGGAAGCGGGTGGGGGGAAGCGCTGACGGGCAAATTGATTGGTTGGGCGCGCGAGTAGCACGAGGTTAGAAACCGCGGCGCCTAATAGGAACTCCTCCTCCGCGCCGCGAAGGCCTCGGAGGTGGAGCCTCGTCAGACCGCGCTTGCCCTTCGCGTCGGCGAACAGGCGTTCCACGCCTCGACGCAGCCGCATCGAGCGCTGGAAAAGCGGGGTCTGCATTTCGCTACGTACCAGATCGCGCACATCTTCATGTTCGCTGTGGGTCACTGACCGGTTGTTTGCGGATGTGCATTGCCGTTTCAGCCGGCAGTTCTGGCAGTCGAGGGGACTGGCGCTATATCGGAGGCATCCCACCTGGCGATGGGTGCCACGATAACGGAGCACCTTACCCGCAGGGCAAACATAGTGGTCCCGCTCTGGATCGTAGCGGAACGCTTCGCGCGGAAACTTGCCGTTCGTCTGCTCTGATCGTTCCATCACGGGGATATGTGGAACCGAGCCGTGGTCGTTTACGAAAGCCAAAAACGCACCACTGCCATAAGCTGTATCGGCTGCGGCACGCTTGGGCTGATAGTCGAAGCAGTCGCCTGCGCGTGCGAGCATGATACGTGCTGCATCCACTTCCGCAGCGAAGCGGGCGGGACTGGCTTCCACCTCCACGGCGACGCCTCCTGGGGTATCGATCAGCACATTGAATGCGTAGCCGAACCGGCCTCGCGCCGTGCGTGCTGACCATGCCGCTCCTGGATCAGTACGCGAGATCGCCGCGGGCTTGCCACGCGGCGCGCCATGCTCTTGTGCGGGCGCAACGGCTTGGTCGGCAAGCCACTCCCGCACAGGCCTGGTAAGCCGGGGCGCGACAGCGTCGCCATCACGCATTTTGCGCTGCCAACTTGCATCGGCCGCGATGAACGAGGCGTCGATCGCGGCATCCTTGCGCGCAACCAGCCCTGCCGCCACGCACCGCCTCACTGTCTGCTCGAATAGCAAACGGAAGACGTTGGCATCGCGGAAACGCCCATGGCGGTTTTTGCTAAAAGTCGAGTGATTTGGCACGTTCGCATCGAGTGGAAGCCGGCAAAACCAGCGATAGGCCAGGTTGAACCGAACTTCCTCGCAAAGCCGTCGCTCCGATGTGATGCCGTACAGGCGTCCGATCAGGGCCATCCGGATAAGCAGGTCCGGTGCGACAGAGGGCCGGCCCCGGGCGCTATAGTGGGACGCGAGCGCATCACGCAGTTCGCTCATGTCCAGAAGCCGGTCGATCCGACGTAGGATGTGATCCTTAGGAAGCATCGCTCCGAGCACTCGCCAGCTTGCCCCCCTGTTGCTGCTCTCCCATCATGGCTGCGGCTCCTATCCTCGTGGATCGGAAACGATCGGCCTCCTTGTTCAGCGCCGCTACTCCGCTCCTTTTTCAACAGCCCCCACCGTTTTTTTGTCAATTTCGCCACGATCTTGCATCCAAGCATCGACCCGCGCAACATGCTCTACGGCCTCGGCGCAAGAGCGAAACCCGCTCGTCGCCTTCAGCCCAATTGGCGAGTTCGGTTTCCCGCTCCACGTTCGTTTTTGAGAACGGCAGGAAGCGCCCAATTCAAACCATCACAGCGAATACTCAGGGCCTAAAAGTTTCGCCAAAGAGGTCGAGCACCGCCCGCCATGCGCGCGTGGCGTGTTCCGGATGATAGCTGACGCCGGGAACAGTGGTCATGGTGTGGACATCCCCTTCGGCGGGCGATCCATCCGGATTTCTCGGTCGAGCCCAGAATGCGTGCTCAGCTCCGCCATAGACGTTTACGCGCCAGTCGGCACCGGCCTCTTGGAGCGCGCGGCCGAAAGTCAGAACATGTTCGGGGGTGCAAAGGGGGTCTTCGGAACCCGTGCATAGAAGGAACGTGCTGGTAACATCGGTCCAGTCTTCGGCTTTGGCATCTGGAAAGGCGGGGTGGACGACCGTAATGGCCTTGAATGGGACGCCGATCCTTGCAAGTTCAAGCACGATTTGGCCGCCGGCACCATAACCGAGTGCGGCAATGCGATCAGGTTTAACACCGGGTTGCGCGAGAAGAACATCAAGCGCGGCACGGCCGATAGCCTGCATGCGTTCTACATCGGCCAAAATGGGCATGACGCGGGCCAGCATCGCATCCGGTCGATTGAAGAATACCTCACCACCGTGATAATCCATCGCAAGCGCCAAGTAGCCATGCGCGGCAAGATCGTCAGCCCG
>Ga0068863_100000058_pt1 | contig 123096 bp, 118 predicted proteins | sample KBSSwiS62_FD_66596 | JGI IMG/M metagenome (GOLD analysis project Ga0068863, IMG submission 66596) | Switchgrass rhizosphere microbial communities from Kellogg Biological Station, Michigan, USA - KBS Switchgrass S6-2 | ecosystem: Host-associated > Plants > Roots > Rhizosphere > Soil ... | reverse complement strand
CCGCTCGATCTCCCGGATCGGCATTCCCTCACGAAAATGCCAGCGCCGAATTACGCTCAATAACGCCATGTCGATCACTCCATGGTCTCCCGGCTTGCAGGCCTGGAAAACGATCAGAACATGGGTCAAATCTCAGTGGAAATTACCGTCCTCCCCGGGTCAGCTCTCAGTGGCAATCAACAGGTGGGCCACTCAGCGCAACTGGCTGTCCTTGCTACCTCGCCGGTTGATGCCGGCGAACGTTGGCTTTTCATGACGGGCAGATTGGCAAGCGACGCAAGTCCGGGCACCCGGCAGGGCTTTCCTACGCGCCTCTGGGATCGGCTCGCCGCATTCTTCGCAGTCGGCGAGGCCGGGCCCACTGGGTATTCGCGCACGCGCACTTGCCAGCGCGTCCTTTATGCTATCGTCGATTTGGTCCTGAACGGCGCCGTCGGGCGCCCAGCCGTTAGCCATGGGTCGCGTGTTCCTGCCGAGTTTGTTGGTGTACGCCGATATAGGGTCGCCGAAGCGCGATTTCATCGGGCGCGGGTGCGGCGGCGCCCGGGCTTATCCGCAAATTGACCCACACCGGCGCATGGTCACTGGTCTTTTCCCACCCGCGGACGTGGCGATCGACCTGGGTATCGGCAAGCCGATCGGCGAGTGGTGGGCTGAGCAGGAGATGATCGATCCGCAGGCCGGCGTTGCGACCGTAGGCGTTCCGGAAATAATCGAAGAACGTGTAGATGACCTCGCCAGGATGGACCTTCCGGAGCGCGTCGGTCCAGCCCTGGTCAAACAGTCGGAAATAGGCGGCCCTGACTTCGGGGGCGAACAGCGCATCGTCGAGCCCGCGTTCAGGCTTATAGACGTCGAGTTCCGTCGGCATCACGTTGAAATCGCCCGCCAGCATGACCGGCAAGCCGCTTCCCAGCAACTCGGCTGCGTGATCGATGAGTCGGTTGAACCATTTGAGCTTGTAGTCGAACTTCGGTCCCAGCCGCGGGTTGCCGTTCGGCAGATAGAGGCCGCCGATCAGGATGCCGTTGACCGCCGGCTCGATATACCGGCTGTGGTTATCGTCCGGATCGCTGGGCGACCTGCGGAGGGCAGGTCACAATTGGTCCGGCTTCCATTTGATCTCGACCGACTTCGTCGATTTGGGCGCATCGATGATCGCTTGATTGACGGTCTCGCTTTCACCGGGTGCCAGCGCCTCGCGCGCCGGCGCAGTATCAAGCGAATAAACGATGCCGTTATAGCGATCGCGCAGCACGATCCGCAATGTTGGGACGGCGCGGCGCTTCTGGCCAACATTAGTAATGGTGCCCGAAACATTGAAGAAGTCCGTGCCGTTGGGGAGCGGTCGTCGTTCCTGCCGGTCTGCCGGAAAATCCAGCTGAAGGTCGCCAACATCGTACTCCGTCCGTATTGCTTTCAGGGGTTGTGGATCAGTGCGCAGGTCGGTTTTGGCGCTCTGCCCCTCAGCGCGCATTGCCGGAGATGCGATGTTTGCGTCGTCCGATTTTGAAGCGACCGCGTCAATAATCGGATTCTCTTGCGAATAACGAACTACCTTGTCGGTTTTGGCATCATAGAGACAATAAAACTTGATATGTGTATATGCGCCAAATCCATTTGAAAGTTTTGCACGATCTGAATTCAGTGTGATTAAACCATTACCTACAGACTTGACGCCATATTTATCAAATTTGTCTCCCCAGAATCCTTCCGCATCATGGTCCCAAGCGAAATCGTGCGCTGCAATTTCTCGTAAAAAGTCATCTGCGCCGACCTCACATGCTGCCTGGGCGCGCGAGCCGAAACGCTTATCGATAGCTTCGGGGTCGTCTCCATGCTGGCGAAACCATTCGGCCGTAGCGGGGCCTTTGGCGTCGTTCGAGCCTGAGCCACCGTTGCCAGGTGTAAGCCAAGCGAAACTCATAGCTATGACTATGCCAGTTCCCGCAACTGGCGCTGACCAAATCCGCCACCGTCTGGATGGATTGGCGAAGCCGCAATGTGGGCAACGCTGCGCTTTGTCTGATACCTCTGCACCGCATTCGCGGCATTTAATCAACGCCATGCAACCCCCGTCTCCCGCCCGGCTGGAGCCGGGTGGTTGAACACGTGCGAGCACGGGGCAGCACGCCCCACGTATTTGCCGTGAGGCTATTGTATTCCGTGGGCCGCCCGACAGAGCGGACCCGTGCTCAGCACACTGTGTGCACCGCCAAGGCTGTTCAGACCCGAGCGGCACTGGTGGCAATAGCGGCTTCTTAATAAAAGTCACGCATTTCGAAGACGAGCGGCCACGTGCGATCGCGTGTCTCATGAGATCGTCATCTCCATGCGTTCCCGCGTGGAAATCGCTGCAGACCTCCGAATGGGGCGGGCGCCGGCGCCGGTGCGACCCGCGCAGCAGCGGCCGCCGCCAGAATCCAGTTGCTCGCAAGGGCAGACCGGATAGCCTCAATCAATCTCCCATTCACGCCGACAGGGCAGGGCCTGGTCGGCGTAGTGTGGGACAAAACGGTCAGTGGCCCTGATCGACTTAAACGACGCCTTTCGGGCGAATCCGGACGCCCGCCCATTGCCAAGGACTTTGTATACGCTGGCAGAACGAACGCTCTACTGGTTGTGCTGGAATGCTTCCAGTATCTGGCAAACGGCCTCGGGCGCGGAAAGAGCTGACACCGAAAAACTCCGGTTACGCCATGGCCGCGGAGTGATAAGGGACAGATGATGCGCAAGCTTCTCCCCTTGCTCGCCTGTCTGATGCTGGTGCTTACCGGCTTCGCTGGCATGGCGCACGCCGCTGAGGCGGCGGGCGGGAGCGTGCTCGGCATCGAATTTACGGTCCACGCACCGGGCGATGGGGACGAGGTGCCCGCGGACAGCGACAATGGACTGCCGCACCATCACAATGCGTGTCACGGGCATGACGTTGGAACGCCTGCAACGGTCATAGCATCACAGGCTACCCTGGTGACAAGCGATCCCGAGCGGGGCCATTTGAGCGCACCGCTCCCGGAGACCCGTGGCAGCGTCTTGCCAAGGCCACCCCAAGCCTGACGGTTTCGCCGGCCGGCGCATGCCGGCCTGACGATCATCTGTCGGGAATAATCACTCATGAAGAAATTGCTCGCGGCGATGCTCGCCGCAGCGTCCTGTGCCTCGGTGGCGCAGGCGCAACAGGAGCGCGTATCAGCCGAAGCTACGGCGCCGATGCTGACGCTCGAACAGGCCGTGGCGGCCGCAGGCGGCGCTGCCCCATTGGCGGATGCAGCTAGTGCCGGCATTGAAGCCGCGCGCGCCAACCGGACGGTTGCCGGCCTGCGGCCTAACCCGGTGGCCCAAGCGCAGATTGAGAATATCGTCGGCACCGGACGGTATAGCGGGCTTCGAAGCGCGGAGACGACGATAGGCGTGGCAGTGCCCATCGAACTCGGTGGCAAGCGCGGTGCGCGTGTCGCTGTCGCCAACGCTCAACTTTCACGGGCGGAATTGGAGGCGGCAGTCGTCGCGGCCGATGTTCGACTTCAGGTCACGTCGCTCTATGTCGAGGCGATCGCGGCGGACAGACGGCTCGCAACCTTCCGTGACCAGCTCAAAATCGCGGAGGACGCCCTACGAGCGGCGCGGGTGCGCGTGCAAGCCGGCCGTGCCTCGCCTCTTGAAGAGCAGCGTGCGGATGTCGCCAAAATCAACGCGGCGGCGAGCCTCGAACGCGCGGCACGGCTCACGCATGTCGCCCGGCTGAACCTCGCACGAAGGCTCGGGCGATCTGTGGAGAGTCCGCTCGACACGGGGCTGCTCAACCAGCTTCCGACAGCAACCTATGGCCCGATGATTGCGCCGTCAGCTTCCGTCACGCTCACACTTGCGGCAGCCGACGCCGATCTTGCAGTCGCCGACGCCGGCATCCGTCTTGCTCGCGCCAATCGCGTGCCCGACCTCAACATCGGCCCGGCGCTCCGGCGCCTGGAGGCGACCAACGACACCGCCGCGGTATTTGCCGTCTCCATCCCAATCCCTCTCTTCAACAACGGCAGAGCTGCGGTCGCTCAGGCAAGTGCCGAGCGCACGCGGGCTGAAGCGCGTCGGCGCATGACGGCACTAGATGTCGATCAGGCGATCGCCGAAGCACAAGCCGAAGCCGCCAATGCCGAAACGACCGCGCGTGCCACTGCCGGCCCAGCACTCGCGGCCGCGCGGGAAGCGGCCCGTATCGCACGGATTGGCTATCGGGAAGGGAAGTTCGGCCAACTCGACCTGCTCGATGCCGAACGCACGCTCGCCGACACGCGCATCGCCGCGATCGATGCCCTCGCCAACTATCACAATGCCCGAGCGCGGCTGGAGCGGCTGACTGCCCCCGCGCCTCAGGGGGAGAACCCGTAATGAAGAAATTCCAGCTTGTGGGCGCGATGTCGCTCGCGCTCATGTTGGCCGCCTGTGGCGGCGGCGAGTCGACGAACGAGACTGCGCCCGCGCAGCCAAAGGCATCCGGCCATGCCGATGAAGGTGTCATCACGCTGTCGGCCGAACAGATCGCGGCGGCCGGCGTGCAAATCGCCGTTCCGTCCGTCGGCGGTGCTGGCACGATCGAGCTGCCTGCCACGATCGATGGCGATCCGCAGGCCACGCAAGTCGTATCTGCGGCGATCGCCGGACGTGTTGTCGCACTCAACCGCAACCTCGGCGAGAGCGTTTCGCGCGGTCAGACGATCGCCGTGATCGAAAGCCGCGAAGCGGCCCAGCTCAAGGGTGAGGTCGAAGCTGCCCGGGCGCGGCTCGCTCTCGCCAATTCCAACCTCGCACGCGAGCAGCGGCTGTTCTCGCAGCGTGTCTCGCCCGAACAGGATCTGATCGCCGCACAAACTGCGGCTACTGAAGCACGGATCGCTCTCACTCAGGCGCAGAGTCAGGTCTCGGCAACGGGCGGCGGTGGCGGTGGGCTCAATCGCCTCGGCATCGTCGCCCCGCTCTCGGGTCAGGTGATCGCACGTCCCGTCGTGCTCGGCCAGACGGTTGCGGCCGATGCCGAGCTGTTCCGGGTCGCCAACCTTTCAAAGGTCTCGCTCTCACTCAACCTCAAGCCAGAGGATGCCGGGCGCATCCGGCCTGGTGCGACCGTAACGGTCACCGCATCTGGTCGGTCGGCGACGGCACGGATCAGCTTCGTCTCGCCTGCGCTCGATGTACAAACAAGGCTGGTCCCGGCGATCGCATCGCTCGACAATGGCGGCGGCGTCTGGCGCGTCGGAGAGGCGGTCACCGCCTCGGTGCAACTGGCCGGGAACGAAGGCTCGGCCACGGTCCGGGCGCCCCTGACCGCAGTGCAGACGGTCGAGGGAAAGACGGTCGTATTCGTGCGGACGGCGACGGGCTTCAAGGCCACTCCGGTCCAGCTCGGCGATCCCGCCGGCGACATGGTCCTCATTCGCTCCGGGCTTTCGGGCCGCGAGCGGATCGCCACTACCGGAAGTTTCACGCTCAAAGCCGAGCTCGGCAAGAGCGAAGCAAGCCACGAGGACTGAGCCATGATCGCCCGTATCGTCACATGGGCGGTCGAAAAGCGCTGGCTTGTCCTCGCTCTCACCGCCGTCGCCGCCATCATCGGCGCGTACTCACTGTCCCGCCTGCCGATCGATGCCGTGCCGGACATCACCAACAACCAGGTGCAGATCAACGTTCGCGCCCCCGCACTCTCGCCCGAGCTGGTCGAGAAGCAGGTGTCGTTCCCGATCGAAACCGCGCTCGCCGGCATTCCCGGTCTTGAATACACCCGCTCGCTGAGCCGCAACGGGTTCGCACAAGTCACGGCCGTCTTCACCGACGCGACCGATATCTATTTTGCTCGTCAGCAGGTCGGCGAGCGTCTCGAAGGCGTTAAGGAGAACCTCCCCGGCGGCGTCAGCCCCGAGATGGGGCCAATCGCGACTGGCCTTGGCGAGGTCTATATGTGGACCGTTCGCCTCGAGCACCGGGCCGACGACAGGCATCGTCCCGGCGAACCCGGTCAACAACCGGATGGAAGTTACATCACATCCGAAGGGCAGAGGCTAACGAGCGAGACAGACAAGGCAACCTATCTGCGCACCGCGCAGGACTGGATTGTCACACCGCTCCTCAAGAATGTGCCCGGTGTCGCAGGGATCGATACGATCGGCGGCTATGCCAAGCAATATCTCGTCGTGCCCGACGTTCAGAAATTGGCATCGCTGCGGCTGACGTTGACCGACCTCGGCACTGCGCTCGTGCGAAACAACTCAAGCATCGGGGGCGGGTTTGTCAATCGCGGCGGCGAAGGTCTCGCGGTCAGGTCCGATGCGTTGATCCGCAACGAGGCGGAACTGGCGCGGACGGTCGTCGCGACCCGCGAAGGTGTGCCAATCACGCTTGACCAGGTCGCCAGGGTCCAGACCGGACAGGCGATCCGCATGGGATCGGCCTCGGAGAATGGCATCGAAGTCGTCGTTGGCACAGCGATCATGCGGATCGGAGAGAACAGCCGCACCGTGGCCATGGCGGTCGCGGATCGCTTGAAGGAGATCAAAGCTTCTCTGCCGCCGGACGTCGTCATTCAGCCGGTGCTGAATCGAACGGCGCTGGTGAACTCGACAATCAAGACGGTCGCCAAGAATCTCAGCGAAGGCGCTTTGCTGGTCATCGTCGTCCTGTTCCTGCTGCTCGGCAACTTCCGGGCGGCGCTGATCGCAGCACTGGTGATCCCGATCACGATGGTTCTGACCGGCTTCGGGATGCTGCGCGCTGGTGTCTCAGCCAACCTGATGAGCCTTGGCGCGCTGGACTTCGGGCTCATTGTGGATGGTGCCGTCATCATCGTCGAGAATGCTCTGAGACGCATCGCTGAACAGCATCATCATGAGGGGCGCCTGCTAACGGTGCAGGAGCGTCTCGCCAATGTCGCGAGCGCAGCCCGCGAGATGATCCGGCCCTCCGTTTACGGCCAGGCGATCATCATTCTGGTCTACGTGCCGCTGCTCACGCTCACCGGGGTCGAGGGCAAGACGTTCGTGCCGATGGCGCTCACTGTTATCATCGCGCTTGCTTTCGCCTTCATTCTGTCGCTGACCTTCGTGCCAGCCATGATTGCTTGTCTGTTGTCGAAGAAGGTCGAGGAAAAAGATGGTCGCATCATTTCCTGGCTGAAGGCGCGGTACGAGCCCGGCCTCGACCGGGCGATGAAGAAGCCCTCGCTCACGATCGGCGCGGCGCTGGGAAGCCTAGCGATCACGGCGGCGGCGTTCGTCTCGCTGGGACAGGTGTTCCTGCCACAGCTCGACGAAGGCGACGTGCTTATCCAGGCGCTGCGCATCCCAGCCACATCGGTCCAGCAAAGCCAGGCGATGCAGGTGCCGCTCGAGCAGATGATGTCGCGCCAGAAGGAGGTGAAGTTCGTCTTCTCCAAGACGGGCACGGCGGAACTGGCATCCGACCCGATGCCGGCCAACGCCACTGATATGTTCGTAATCCTCAAGCCGCGCGACGAGTGGCCCGATCCCAGTCTGTCCAAGGCGGAACTCGTCGAGCGTCTGGAAGGCGAGTTGGGGAAGATCCCGGGCAATGCCTACGAGATCACCCAGCCGATCCAGATGCGCTTCAACGAGCTGATTGCCGGTGTGCGTGGAGATGTCGCGGTCAAGGTTTTCGGCGACGATTTTGCGTCCATGAACCGGACGGCTGAGCAGATCGCCTCTGTCCTACGAAAGACGGCAGGCGCGACCGATGTGAAAGTCGAGCAGACCACGGGTCTCCCGATGCTCGACATCCGCGTCAATCGCGATGCGATGGCACGGCTCGGGGTCACGGCGCAGGACGTGCAGGACACGATCACCGCCACGATCGGCGGCCGGAACTCCGGGATGATCTTCGAAGGTGACCGGCGCTTCCCGGTGGTCATCCGCCTGTCCGAAGCCGAGCGTGCGGACCTCGGGACGCTGGCCCAGGTTCCGGTGCCAGTCGCCGGCGGCTCTTATGTGCCGCTGTCGAGTGTCGCAACGATCGCTGTCGTCGATGGACCAAATCAGATCAGCCGCGAGAACGGCAAGCGCCGTGTCGTTGTACAGGCTAATGTCCGGGGCCGCGATGTCGGCAGTGTCGTCGCTGATGCGCAGGCAGTGATCGCGAAAGATGTGCGCTTGTCTGCCGGAAGCTATCTGGAATGGGGTGGACAGTTCGAGAATCTTGCCTCGGCAAGTGAGCGTCTGAAGCTTGTTGTTCCGGCCTGCTTCGTCCTCATCCTGCTGCTGCTCTACGGCGCGCTGGGCAATGTTCGGGACGCGGCGATCGTGTTCACCGGCGTGCCGTTCGCGCTCGTCGGTGGCGTGCTGCTGCTATTCGTGCGCGGGATGGACTTCTCGATCTCGGCGGCGGTGGGGTTCATCGCGCTGTCGGGTATCGCGGTCCTGAACGGGCTGGTCATGGCCAGTTCTATTCAGGACCTGATTGGACAGGGCATGAGCCGCGCGGAGGCGGCAAGGACAGGCGCGATCCAACGCCTACGGCCCGTCGCTATGACTGCGCTGGTCGCGAGCCTGGGCTTTTTGCCGATGGCCTTTGCCAGCGGCTCCGGGGCTGAGGTTCAGAAGCCGCTGGCGACAGTTGTCATTGGCGGCCTGATATCCGCGACGCTGCTGACGCTGTTCGTTCTTCCCACACTCTATGCCCGCTTTGGGCAACGCACTGCCGAGCGCCAGGATCACGTGGCAGGCCATCTCGAGGAGATGCCCCATGGCGCATGACCATCAAGGCGCTGGACACAGCCATGATCACACGGCTGGTGTGAATGCGAAAATGTTGGAGTGGGCGCTCGCTCACCTCGACCTACCTCATCGCCGAAGTGATCGGCGGGTTCGTGTTCAACAGCTTGGCGTTGCTATCCGACGGGGCGCACATGCTGACCGATGTTGCAGCCCGCGTGATCGCGCGACTCGCGATCAAGATGGGCAGGAAGGCGCCAGACGACAAACGAACATTTGGCTATCGGCGGTTCGAGATCCTCGCGACAGCCTTCAACGCCGTGCTTCTGTTCTTCATCGCGATCTATGTTTTCTTCGAGGCCATCAAACGGTTCAACGAGCCGCAGGAAATCCAGTCGTGGCGAATGCTGACGGTCGCTGCGGTTGGCCTCGTGGTGAACCTTGTCTCGATGCGTATTCTCACCGCCGGCAAAGAGGCGAACTTCAACGTCAAGGGTGCCTACCTAGATGTCTGGGCCGACATGATCGGCTCGGTCGGCGTGATTCTCGGCGCGCTTGTGATCAAGTTCACAGGGTGGACGTTGGTCGATCCAATTGTCGCGGTCGCGACCGGATTGTGGGTACTCCCCCGCACATGGATCTTGCTCCGAGACACGACCAAATTACTGTTGGAGGGCGTTCCTGGTGGGATCGCGCTGAGCGACGTGCGCAACGAGATCGTCGCCGTACCCGGCGTCGCCGGGCTCCACGATCTTCATATCTGGTCGATGAGCAACGACGATATCAGCGCTACCGTCCATGTGACATAGGATGATGGTGCAGACGCCGACGCAGTGCGGTTGCGGGTCGCGGAGTTGTTCCGCAGCCGCTTCGGCATCGATCACAGCACGGTGCAAACCGAGGCCGATGGAGTGTCCTGTCAAGACAACGACCATCTGCACCGCTGACGAAGTTCCGCTTCTGCCGATAGCCGACATTTCCTGTCGGCTCTCGAACGACCAGCTCTGGTCGGCTGTTGCCGTTGGGCAGTTGACGTTTCGCAGGACTTTGCTGCCGTTCCCCACTCGCCGCTTGAATGGCGGGTTTCAGTGAGAGTAGACATTCCCAACTGAGATGCCATCGCCGGGCGACTGCGTTCGGGCGCGAATGCCGATTTCTGACGAAAACACGGCGCTCCGCTGGCGGGGCCACCGGAGCTCGAGGTCACGCGAAACGACGGCGGGTTCGCTTCTCTGTGCTGAAAGCGACTAACTGAGCGTGTCGTGACTGCAAACGGCGATCTACCGTCACGCGAGATAGATCACCGCGGGCCGCGATCAGCGACTCACCCAGTCAACGCCCCGTCGATTCCGGCAGAATTTGATCAGCTCTCTGCATGAGCCTGGCACAACGCCAGCGAAACAAGCAAGCCGGGGAACGGTCGGTGGTTTCGTTACCCGGCTTGCCGCCCGGTCACTTCGCGTTGGCGGTTGTCGCCGTGGACGAAGTGTTCGAGGTCTTCGAAGCAGGCCGCTTTTCGCCAGCCGCCTGTTCGATCTGGGTGGCGTTCATCGCCGAGGTCACGGCATTGCCGCTGGCAGTGAAGTTCGCGGCGGGCAGCATCGCGGTGTGGTTGCGGACCTTGACCAGCATCTGCTCGATGTCGCCCTGGCGGTTGTTGACCAACCGCTGCACCTTGCCGATGCGCTTGCCGTCCGGGCCCAGGACCGGCATGCCGCGAGTCACTTGGAACCCGCCACCGGTTGACCCGCCGGCGCTGCCGGAGCCGCTCGCCGAGCCATCGCCAGGATCGAGCATTCCACCAGCATCTCCCGACCCTGAGGTGCTGCCTGAGCTCGACAGCGAGCCTGTAGCCGCCGAGGCGAGATTGCCAGCCGCGCCGTGCGCGGCGCTGGTCGCGTTCGAGGCGGCGCTGGTGGCGGCGTTGCGAGCACCTGCCAGCACGCCGCGCGCGGCATTGGTGCCAACCAGTTGCCCATCGACGCTGCCCGAGCCGCTACCGCTGGCGTTGCCGGCGACCGAGTTCGAAATCATATGGCCCGGCGTGCCAGTGACTTGGCTCAGGGTTCCACCAGCGCCAGCGTTGGCGGTGCGATCGGCATGGATCGCGCCGGTCTTGCGATTGACACTCTGACTGCCGGTGGTGGAACCGGCGCTACGCAAAGTGCCAGTGGCGCCGGAACGGACGCTGTCGATGCCGGAGCCGATCGAGCTGGCGCCACCCAGGGTTCCGCCCATGGTGCCGCCCAGCGTACCGTTGAGCGAGCCGCCGAGGCCGCCCCCCAATCCACCGCCGAGCAGCTGTGCATGAGCGGGTGCTGCAATGAGGGTCAGTGCCAGCGCCAGTGGGGCAATGGAGTTACGGTATGGGTACGTCATGACTCCTCTCCTTTCAGGTTACAAGGGGTCGTCGTGGGTCAGGCGGCGTAGGGGGTGAGGACGATTTCGACGCGGCGGTTGGCCGCCCGGCTGGCAATGGTGGCGTTGGACGCGACCGGTTCGGTCTTGCCGAAGCCTTGGACGCGCATGCGCGCCGGGGTGACCTGGCGAGTGGCGAGGTAGTCCGCGACAGCATCGGCGCGGTGCTCGGACAGGCGTTGGTTGTAGGCATAGGAGCCGATCGCGTCGGTGTGGCCGTTCACGTCGACGAACATCGCCGGGTAGCGGGACAGAGTGTGTGAGACCGCGTCGAGCGTGCCGCGAAAGCGCGGCTGGATGTCGTAGCGGTCGAAGGCGAAGGTTACGTCGGCTGGCATTTCCAGAACGATCTGGTTGTCGCGGCGGACCACCTCGACTCCGCTGCCGCGTAGGTCCTGGCTCAGGACGACGTATTGGTCCTGGACGTAGGCGGGCACTTCAGCGATCGCCACCGGCGCGATACCGGCGGCGATCAGCGCGGTCCGGCGCACCTCCAGGTTGGGCACGACCGGCAGTCGCACGTTGGTCACCACGGTAGTCGGCACCGGCACACGCGGAGCGCCGACGACCGGCACGGCGACGGCGGGGAGCGGCGCGCGCACCGGCACGTCTAGGCCGCCGCGTGCGCCAAGTGTGCCTTGGATCATGCCGCCGGGAAGCGCGCCGCCAAGTGCACCACCGATGCCGATGCCGCCGCCGAGCAATTGGGCTGAAGCTGGCGCGGCCGAAATCAGGAGGGCGGCGGCGCCCGTGATAAGTGTGCGCATGAGACATCTCCTTCGCGAGACTGGGAGCCGGGAGGCTCCTGCCGCGAAAACGACGCTAGGCGCCGGCTTAATCCATTCCGCGAAAAAAGATTGTCAGCGTGGCTTGCGGCAGGCGCCGCACAGCAAGCCACGGCCGTAGAGTGCAGGGTTGCCCAGCCGCTGCGCCTCATGGTCGAGTGTCGCGATGACATTGCCGCCGGGTAACGCGGCAGCCGCCCTTGCCGCCACCAGCGGAGCCGCGAACGAGGTACCACGCACGCGCCGCCATCGCCCACGCGCGTCCATTGCCGCCATATCTGCGCCAGGCGCGGAATAGTCGAGGTGAAGCGCGCGCCCTGCCTCGATCAGCGCGCGATCGCGACCGTCGACCCCGGTGACCGCCAGCACGCCGGGATAGGAGGCGGGATAGGCCGGCGGTGCCCCCGGGCCATCGTTGCCGACCGCCGCCACGATCACCGCCCCGCGCTGCCGAGCCGCGGCAACCGCCCGGCCGACCAGCGGATTGTCCGGGCCGACGAGGCTGATCGACATGACCCGCACCCCGGCGCCGACCAGCCAGTCCAGTGCCCGTGCGATCGCCAGCGCATTGCCGCCGGCGGGATCGGCGCCATAGACGTCGGCCACATAGATCTGCCGAACCCCGGTCCCGGCAAGCAAGGAGGCGGTGGCGCTGCCGTGGTCGGCGGGCCTGGGCGCACCGGTCGCAAACCCCCTGGTGATCGCGCCCAGCCCGGTGGCGGCGCCGCTGTCGATCAGGCCGACCGGCGTCCCGATCGGCAGTGCTGGGACCCCGCTGCCCGCTGCGGTCAATCCCCACTGGCCGCCGGCGGGTTCGTGCAGGGTGTCGCCAGTAATCGTCGCCTGCGGCAGACGGGCACGCAGCAAGGTTTCGGCTCGGGACAGCGACACACCAGCGGGAACGGCGAGGCGTTCGACCCGGAGGTCCAGTGCCGCCATCGTCTCGCGCCCCAGCGGGGTGAAGCCTGCATTCCGGGCTGTGGCGACATCGGCATCGACCGGCTCGATCAGCAACAACTCGCCCTTGCGCGCGGGAGAACCATGGGCATCGCGTTCAATGGCTGAGCGGTTCCGCCGCACCAGTTCAGCCAGTCGGTCCAGCCGCGCCTGCGCACGCGAGCCCGCGTCCTCGAGAAGCGCTTCGGCGGTGCGGGTCAAAGGCCCCGTGACCCCATTCACCGTCCCCAGCACGTGGCTCATCGTTCCATCCAGCACCGGCGAGCCGAGCTGGGCGCTGGCGGGCACGGCGCAGATCAGCATGGCGGCGAGCAGGGCGGTCCGGGTTCGCATTGGCGGGGCTTTCATATATTGCATCGCGCATGGATGAAACGCGCCGGGGTCATCGTTTAATCCGGTGGAAAGGTCGAAGCTTCTGAGCCAGGACTTTCAGCAGGCCATGCTCGCGCTCCTGCCGCGTCTGCGGCGGTTCGCGCTCGGCCTGCTGCATGACCCCGCGGATGCAGACGATCTTTGCCAGATGACGATCGAACGCGCCTTGCGCGCCCGGGCACAATGGCAGCCCGGCACGCGGCTCGACAGCTGGATGTACCGGATCATGCGCAACCTGTGGATCGACGAGGCGAGGGCCCGCAACCGCCGGGCCGAAAACCTGGTCGGCGAAGAGGACGCCCTCGGCGTCGGCATAGATGGCGGCCAGGAGGCCAGACTCGGCCTTGCGGATATCGACCGCGCCCTGTCCCGGCTGCCGGGCGAGCAGCGTGAGGCTGTGCTGCTGGTGATGGTCGAGGGCTGGTCGTACAAGGAAGCGGCCGAGATCGTGGGGTGTCCTGTGGGCACGCTCAATTCCCGGCTGGTGCGCGGGCGCGATGCGCTGATGGAGATCCTGGAGGAGACGGCATGAACGTGACCCGCGAACAGGTAGCGGCGTTTGCCGACGACCAGTTGACCGGCGAGGAGGCCCGCGTGGTCGCCGCCGCAGTCGCCGCCGATGCCGCCTTGCAGGCCGAGGTCGCGGCCCACCGCGCGCTGCGCGCCCGCCTGACCGCGCACTTCGCGCCGGTGGCCGAGGCGCCGGTGCCCGAACGGCTGCAGCGCGCGGCATCGGGCGGGCGCGATGAGGTGATCGACTTCGCCGCCGCCCGCGCGGCACACACCCCGGCCCGGCAACTGGCATGGCGACGCTATGCTCTCCCGGCGCTCGCGGCATCTCTGCTAGTGGCCTTCGTCGGATTCAACGCTTGGCTGCGGCGCGGTTATGCCCATGGCGAGCTTGCCGGGGCGCTGGACCACCAGGTTGCTATGACTGCTCCGGCTAATTCGCCCGTCCACATCCTGCTCAGCTTCAGGGACGGTGCCGGGCAGTACTGCCGGGCGTTCAGCGCAGATACCGGCAGCGGTATAGCCTGCCGAGACGAGCGCGGATGGCGGCTGCGCGACTTGTCAGGCGCCTCGGTCGGCCAGCAGACCGAGTATCGACAGGCGGGCAGCAGCGATGCGGCGATCATGGAAAAGTCACAGGCCATAGCGGCGGGTCCCGCGCTCGATGCCGTCTCTGAAGCTGCTGCAATCAAGCGCGGTTGGCGACGCTGACTCTGCCATTTCGTACGCCGACGATCGCTTCCGGCCGCACGCAAGCGCGCCGACTTGTGGGTGCGCATGTAGGGAATGACGGCGATGAAGTCAATTTATATGAACTATATCAGAATATTATGAGGTCGACATGGATGCCCCGCGAAGACACAGGAGAGCGCAGCATGAGTCGGAACCTTCAGATCGCACCGGCCGCAGTGGTCGGTCTCGCGCCCGCCGCAAAGAGCCTCGCCATGTTGATCTCACCAGCGAACTGGTACTTCGCTGTGCCCGGCGTCACCGCCACCGGCCTATTCAGTTCGGGACATAGGACTGATCTTCTTGCTCGACGCAATCGCGATGGTCTCAAGTGTATGCTGGTTGAAACCCGGTTACAAACGACCGGATTCGGCGTTAGCCGACATTCCATAGTCGGATCGCGACGGCCTGAGTTGGTCGCGTGCTGCCGATGGTCGTGGGACATTGGTGTCTTTCCCAGGTCACCTATCGACCGGCAGGGTTTGCCTAAAGCGGACGTCAGTTCGTGGGCTCAAAATGGCCATGATTAGGGATAAGTTCGGCTCCCTTCAGCTGGCCAGTCCCGTGATAATCGGACAATCCGGCCGATCGTCGCCGTGACACTGGTCGGCGAGATCGAGCAGGGTGCGACGCATGACCTCGAGTGCCTGCGCCTTGCGTGCGAGATCGTCCGCATGCGCCAACGCCAGCGCCTTGACCTCGCTGCTTGCCCTCTCGCGGTCGGACCAGAGCGCTAGGAGCGCAACGATCTCCTCGGTCCCAAAGCCGAGGTCACGGGCATTGGCGATGAAGCGCAGGCGATGCACGTCGGCCTCGGCATAGTCGCGGTATCCGCTGTCGCGCCGCAAGGGTGGCGGGACCAGGCCGATCTTCTCGTAATGCCGGATCATCCGCTCCGACACACCGCTCCTCTTCGAAGCCTCGCCGATGTTCAAAGGGACACCCGATTGAGACGCAGCGCGTTGGTGACGACGCTGACAGAGGACAGCGCCATGGCAGCGGCGGCAATCATCGGCGAGAGCAGGATTCCAAACACTGGGTAGAGCAGGCCGGCGGCAACCGGCACCCCAGCGGCGTTGTAGATGAAGGCAAAGATCAGGTTCTGGCGGATGTTGCGCATCGTCGTCTGGCTGAGACGGCGGGCGCGGACGATGCCGGTGAGGTCGCCCTTGAGCAGGGTTACCCCGGCGCTTTCGATGGCGACGTCAGTGCCCGAGCCCATGGCGATGCCGACATCGGCCGTTGCCAGCGCGGGGGCATCGTTGACCCCGTCGCCGGCCATGGCGACGATCCGGCCTTCCTGCTTGAGGCGGGCGACCACGGCGCCCTTCTGGTCGGGCAGGACCTCGGCCTCGACCTCGTCGATGCCGAGACGACCCGCGACGGCGAGCGCCGTGGTGCGGTTGTCGCCAGTGAGCATGACCACGCGGATGCCCTCGGCCTTGAGCGCGGCCAGCGCTTCGGGCGTCGTCTGCTTGACTGGGTCAGCGATCGCGATGACCCCGCCCAGTTTTCCGTCGATCCCCACGAAGATTGCCGTCGCCCCATCCCCGCGCAGATCATCCGCGGCGCCGGCGAGGGCTGCGGTGTCGATCGCCTGCTCGCCGAGGAAACGTGCGTTGCCGAGCACGATGCGGCGGCCCTCGACCGTGCCGAGCGCACCGCGCCCGGTCGGAGAGTCGAACTCGGTGACATCGCCCAGCGTAAGCGCCCGCTGCTTGGCAGCGGCGACAATCGCGAGAGCAAGCGGATGCTCGGAAGCGCGCTCAACCGCGGCGGCAAGGCGCAGCACTTCGTCCTCGTCATGCCCCACGGCAGCAACGATCGCGGTCACCGCCGGGTGGCCCTCGGTGAGCGTGCCTGTCTTGTCAACCACCAGCGTATCGACCTTCTCCATGTGTTCGAGCGCTTCGGCATTCTTGATCAGCACGCCCATGCCCGCTCCGCGCCCGACACCGACCATGATTGACATCGGCGTGGCGAGACCAAGGGCGCAGGGGCAGGCGATGATCAGCACGGCGACTGCGGCGACAAGACCGTATGCGAAGCGCGGCTCGGGCCCCCAGATACTCCATCCAGCAAAGGCGAGCACGGCAACGGCGATCACCACGGGCACGAACCAGCCCGAGACCTGGTCGGCCATGCGCTGGATCGGCGCGCGCGAGCGCTGCGCTTCGGCCACCATCTGGACAATCCGCGCCAGCATGGTGTCGCGTCCGACCTTGGTCGCGGCGATCACCAGAGCGCCGGTCTGATTGAGCGTGCCGCCGATGACGGTGTTGCCCTTGGCCTTGGTCACCGGCATGGATTCGCCGGTGACCATCGATTCATCGAGCGAAGAACGGCCATCCTCGACTGTGCCGTCGACCGGAACCTTCTCGCCCGGACGAACCCGCAGCCGGTCGCCCACCGCGACGAGTTCGAGGCTGATTTCCTCGTCCTCACCATTGGCGAGGAGCCGGCGCGCGGTCTTGGGTGCAAGGCCGAGCAGTGCCTTGATCGCGCCCGACGTGCGCTCGCGGGCGCGCAGTTCGAGCACCTGACCGAGCAGAACGAGCACAGTGATCACGGCGGCGGCCTCGAAGTAGACGGCAACGGCGCCGTCTTCGCCCCGGAAGGCGGGTGGAAACAGGCCCGGCGCGAGGGCGGCGACCATGGAGTAGGCCCAAGCGACCCCTGTTCCCATCGCGATCAGGGTAAACATGTTGAGGTTGCGGGTCTTCAGCGAGGCCCATCCGCGTTCGAAGAACGGCCACCCCGCCCACAGCGCCACCGGGGTCGCCAGAACAAGCTGGATCCACGTGGACAGGAGCATCGGTACTAGATGATGCAGGGCCGCGAACAGGTGCCCGCCCATTTCCAGTACCAGAACCGGCGCGGCAAGAACCAGGCCGATCCAGAAGCGCCGAGTCATATCCGCGAGTTCAGGGCTGGGGCCGTGATCGAGCGAGACCAGCTCCGGCTCGAGCGCCATGCCGCAGATGGGACAGGCGCCCGGATGATCCTGTCGCACCTCGGGGTGCATCGGGCAGGTCCAGATCGTGCCCTCCGGCATGTCCACAGAGGGCTGGGGAGCGAGATAGCGCTCAGGATCGGCCACGAACTTGGTCCGGCACCCCGCGCTGCAGAAATGGTATTCGCGGCCGGAATGGCTAGCGTGATGCTCGCTCCGCGCCGGATCGACCTGCATCCCGCAGACCGGGTCCGTGACCGTGTGAGCCGCCGCCTGGCCGGCGTCGCGGACATGCGAATGATCGTGGTGACAATGCGCCATCGTGCCGATTCCTATGCTGACGCTCGTCTCTATGAACCTTGACATCATGTTAGGGTCAAGCGCGAATTGTAATCAGGGCTGGGCGGGCCGATTATCGCCCGAATGACCATGATGTCCGCGGTGGCCGTGATGCATAAACAGGTGCATGAGCGGACAGGTCAGAAACAGGGCATAGGGCAGTATACCCAGCGCATGTCGCCAGTGGTTTTCCAAGACCCAAAATGCCACTGCCGAGAGCAATGCGCCGGCCATGAACTTCGCGAAAACACTAAGTTTGGTGGACATGGTATCCCCCCTTCGAATGTCACCGTCGCCGACCGGAGTGAAGCTCCGACCGGCAGGTTTCAGATTTACTGCCTGGGGGTGGAACTTGGAGCCGGACTCGGCGTCGCGGTTCCATGCATCATGTGCTCGCAACCCTTCATGTCGGCGCTCATCATGTGCTGATGGTCCATCGAAGCGCCGGGCTTATCCGCCATTCCTGGCATCGCTCCCATTCCGCCGCTTTGGGGAGCTCCGCCCTTCATCATATTGCTGCAGTTCATGGTGCTTTGATCAGGAGCGGGCGTGGGCGTGGGCGTGGGCGCAGCAGGCGCCGTGGGAGCCGCATGGTTATGACTGGCGTGGTCCGCGTTGGCGGGTTCGGCCGCAGCATATCCGGCAAAGCTGAACAGGGCGGATGCGGTGACGATCGTCAAAATAGTCTTCATGAACACCTCCATTGTGATGGTTTCAATGGGACTACGCATATGAGGGCACAGCCCCCCAAAATTCAGAACCAGAAGCGAATGCCTGCCACCACGCTGCGCTCGCTGGTGTCCTTGCCGTCGGCCCGCGCATAGTCTGCAGTCTTGCCTACATCCCAGGTCCAGTTGACCCCGACATAAGGTGCAAACTCGCGGCGCACTTCAAAACGCAGGCGCAGGCCAAGTTCAGCTGTGGACAGCCCCGCGCCGATGCGCTGGTCAGGCATATCCTGAGCGGAAAGGTCGAACTCGACGCGGGGCTGGAGGATCAGGCGCTGGGTGATGCGCTGGCCATAAGCGGCCTCGACGCGTCCGGCGAGTTGCCCCTTGTCGGACAGAAACGCGGCGGCCTGAACCTCGAACTGGTACGGCGCGCGGCCCTCGATACTGAGCGTTGCCCAAGTCCGCGCGGGTCGCGGGCGGATATCCTGTCGCAGCCCGATCTGCACGTTCCACCAAGGATCGAGTGCCCTGGCATAGAGCGCCTGGACTTCGGCCTCGTCGATGCCTTTGCCAGACGTACCCTCGCCCTCGCTCTTGATCACGAAGCGGTTGAGGTCACCGGTCCAGAACTCGCCTTCCCAGCGGTAGCCATCGCGGCCTTCGCGGAACTGATGTTCGGCGAGGTCAAAGAGCAACTTCGAATAGGCTGGTCTTGGCGGGTGCATCTCGGCCGCGGTCGATGCCGCCATGGCCGCCGGGTCCCAGTAGCGACTGGCTGGGCTGTCATGGACTACCGTCGGGGCCTCGGCGCTGCCTGGAGCCTGATCGGTTCCGCTCGGCTCCGTACCGTCGGACGACGCGGCGGGCTGGCTCATGTCCATTCCAGGCATCGCGTGATCCTTGGGCGCTTCAGCCTTGGGAGGTTGCGGCGCGGGGCTCGGCATGTCCATGCCCGACATATGGTGCCCGGCGTGTGGGTCAGCCGTCTGCGCCATTGCGGGCGCGGCGAGGGCGGCGAGGAGTGGAACGGCAAGAGACCTCATGCGCTTGCCTCCGGAACCGGACGGACCTGGACGATACGCATCATCCCCATCGCCATGTGCAGGAACAGATGGCAGTGGAACGCCCAGTCGCCGCCGATGGCGGTCACGTCCCAACTGACCTTGCCGCCCGGCAGGACATTGACCGTGTGCTTGCGCGGGCTGCGGCTCCCGTGCCCGGTCACAAGTTCGAACAGGTGGCCGTGCAGGTGGATCGGGTGCGCCATCATCGTATCGTTGATCAGCGTCACCCGCACCCGTTCTCCGGCGCGCATCGGGATCGGTTCGTGCGCTTCGGACATGGTCTTGCCGTCCATCGACCACATGTAGCGGTCCATGGCGCCGGTCAGGTGCACCTCGAGCTCGCGCTCGGCGGCGCGGACATCGGGGTTGGCATCGAGCGCGACCAGATCCTTGTAGACCAGCACCTTGTGGTCCGGCCCGACGTACTTTGCGTCGAGCCCGATGCCGGGTTCGCCGGTCCGGTCGATCGGCATCGGGTTGATCATCTCGACCCCGGGTCCGAGCTTGACCTGCGGCGCATTGGCGCCGTCGCGCATCGACATGCCCTCCATTTCCATGCCCATGTCTTTCATGGTGGGGACGGGGCGCTCGCGCAGCGGCGGAACGGCCGCGCGCATGCCGGGGCGCGGCGCCAGCGTCGCCACCGCCAAATTCGAGCGATCGACGCTTTCGCCGACGATTGTGAAGGCCTTGTCTTCGCCGGGCGTGACGATCACGTCAAAGGTTTCGCCGGGCGAGAACTGGAATTCGTCAACCGGAACCGGTCTCACGTCCTGGCCATCGGCGCTCACCACCTGCATCGTCAGGCCCGGGATGCGCACATTGAACACGGTCATTGCGGCCGCATTGATGAAGCGCAGCCGTACCCGCTCGCCGGGTGCGAACAGCGCGGTCCAGTTGGTCTTCGGCCCGTGGCCGTTGACAAGATAGGTCAGCACCTCCCCGGTCACGTCGGAGATATCGGTCGGGTCCATCCGCATCTTGCCCCAGGCCACGCGGTCGGGCAGCTTCTGGTCCTTGCCGGCCAGCAGCCCGGCCAGCGCCTGGCGCTGGCGGTTGTAGTATCCCGGCTCGAGCTTGAGATTGCGCAGAATCCTCTCGGGATGAACGAAGCTGTGGTCCGAGAGCAAAACCACATGATCGCGATCATAGGGGGCAGATTCCGCTCCAGCCGGATCGATCACGATCGGGCCGTACTGGCCCATCAGTTCCTGAAGGCCCGAATGACTGTGGTACCAGTAGGTGCCGGCCTGCTCGATTGCGAACTCGTAGGTGAAGCTGGAGTGCGGCTTGATCCCCGGGAAGGAGACACCGGGCACGCCGTCCATCTGGAACGGCACCAGCAGCCCGTGCCAGTGGAGCGAGGTTTCCTCGTCGAGTGTGTTTTCGACCGTGAGCCGCAACTTCTCGCCTTGCTTCAGGCGCAGCAAGGGTGCCGGCACCGTGCCGTTGATGCTGACCGCGCGCGCCGGCTTGCCATCGATGTCGAGCGTGTCGCGCCCGACGCGCAAGTGGATATCTTCACCCGACAATGTCGACAGTCCTGCCGACACCGGTTGCGCCCAGGCCGGAAGCCAGGGCTGAAGCATCAGCGCACCTGCGCCAATTCCCGCGCCTTGCAGGATGCGGCGACGGGAGAGGTCAGGAAGGGTCATGTAAGACGTGTCCCGGAGTGAAGAGGTTCACTTCCGGATACGCGGCGCGGCGATCAACCCCTCAAAATTTCCGTCAATTTCGTCCGGGCACGATAGAGCCGCGTTTCGACGGCCTTCTCGCTTATGCCCAGCACATCGGCGGCCTCGGCCTGCGAGTGCCCTTCGATTGTCCGCAGGACCAGGACTTCCTTGAGCCGTGCGGGGAGTGTGCCGATCGCGCTCATGGTCCGGTCGAGTTCCTCGCGGTCGGCTGCCTGCGTTTCGGCATCGGGCGCCGATTCGGCGATCTCGTGGGCCTCGTCGAGCGGCAGGGCAAAGGCGAAGAACTGGCGCACCTTGCGCCAGCGCGCCCAGTCATGGCTCTTGTTGATCACGATCCGCGCCAGCCATTGGGCGAACGACCGCGACTGGTCGTAGCGCGCCAGCGCGGCAAAGGCGGCAATGAAGCTCTGCTGCGTTACGTCGAGTGCTGCATCGGCATTGCCGGTCGTGTGGCGAGCAAGGCGGAAGGCGGCGGCGCGGTGGCGGTCCATCAAGGCGCGATAAGCGGCCTGCCGCCCGCCAAGCGCCAGCGTGGCCAATTCGCCGTCCGTGCAGGCGGCGAGATCGAGCACTAGCGCTGCTTTGCGGTGAGCGCCTTGACGACCGATGCGTCGAAGCGCGCCGCCTGGTCGGGACGCAGCACGCTCCGCATGGCGAAGATATGTTCGAGCGTTACCTTCTGCAGTTCGCCCATTACCACGTGCGAGGCATCGACCGCTGACGATACCTGCGGACCATAGCCGTGTTCGGCCTCAATCGCGCTGGCGAGCCGGGCATTGTCGGAACGCAGTTCGAGTTCGAGTGACTGGCGGCGTAGCGCATATTGCCGCTCGATCGCCTCGATCTTTTGCTGCTGCTCGGAATCGAGCTTCAGATCCTCATGAAGCAACTGATGCAGTTCGCTCTCGACCGGGGTTGCCGGGGCGATCCAGGTCCGACCGATCAGAACTCCGCCTATCGCCGCGCCGAAGGCAAACAGGACCATCAGACCAAAGCGCACTCGCTCGTTCATTCGCCGCTCGCCAGCAGGGTGGAGGGAGCAAGCGCCGCCGGAGCGCCAAGCGGGAATACCGTGGCAGCCTGCATCGGCTCGGCGGGAACGATCGAGCCCGCGACCCCGACGCCGAGCGACAGCACCGCGACCAGCGCCATGGCGCGCAGCGACACCTGCGACTGCGCGCGCCGCGCCATCCCGGCAAAGACCGCATCGTCGATCCCGCTAAGACGTGGATCGAGCGGTAAGTCCTTGATGCTGGCAAGCAGGGTATCGAGGTCGGTCATGGCATGCTGATCCAAAAGGGTTTCATTTGCTGATACGCGAAGGCACGTCCGATCCCTCGAAAAATAATCTAGCCCGTTCCGAGGGCTGGAGGTGGCGCGCGCGTATCTCCCGCCACAAGCCCATTTCCACGGAGCTTTTCATGAAAACCTTTCGTCCTCTCGCCGCGGCAATGGCCACGCTCGGCCTTACCGTCGCCGTGCCGGCGCTGGCCCATCCCACGCTGGTCTCGGCCAGTCCGGCGGCGGCGGCCACCGCCAGCAATGTCCGGACGGTAACCCTGACCTTCAACGAGACCTTCCTGCCACAAATGTCTGATATCGAGATCGTGATGACCGGAATGCCCGGCATGGCCGGCCATCACCCGGCGATGAAGGTCGCAGGGGTCAAGGTCGCGGCGAGCGCCGACCGCAAGTCGCTGGTGGCAACGCTGGCGCGCCCGCTGCCCGCCGACACCTATGAAGTGAACTGGCATGCGGTCGGCACCGACACCCACCGAGTTTCAGGCAAGGTCAGCTTTACCGTCCGGTGATGAGTAGCTTCGAGCTGGTGCGCTGGGCGCTCTACGCCGATCTTGGCGTGCTGTTAGGCGTGCCCGCCGCAGCCGTGCTGGTGCGGGCCGGGGCCGTTCCTGGCACCGCCAAGCGGGCTCTGCTGGGCCTGGCGGTACTTGCCTTGCCGCTGAGCGCTGCAGGCTTCCTTCTGCTCGTTGCGCAAATGGGGGGGACAGGGATTGGCGACCTTGATTGGGGCCTGGTGAAGGAACTCCTCACGGGATCGGCCCTGGGCTGGGCTTTCATCGCCCGAATGGCGGCGCTTGTTTTGGCATCGGTATTTCTCGCATCCCCCCGCATCGGCGAGCGCTGGCTGTGGCTGCCATCGGCGATTGCCGTGGCAACGCTCGCCTGGACTGGGCACGCCGGAGCGGGCGACGGTAGCCTCGGGCTGGTCCGGTTGCTCGGCGACATTGTTCACCTTCTCGCCGCCTCGACATGGCTCGGTGCGCTGGTGCTGTTCCTGATCATGTTGATCGGCGGCGGAGACGCCGGTGAAACTGCCGAAGCACTTGCGCGCTTTTCCGGTGTCGGCAGCGTACTCGTCGGGGTGCTTCTCGTCACCGGGATCGGTAATCTTCTGTTCCTGGCCGCTCCCTCGGCATGGATAGACCTAGCCAAAGGGTCCTACGGACGCTTGTTGATCGTCAAGCTTGGCCTGTTCGGCGCCATGCTTGGTCTGGCCGCGCTGAACAGATTCTTGTTCGTTCCTCGGTTGAGCGCGTCGATGGCGGAAAGCGGGGCGCACGCAGGCGCTCGGCACCTTCGTCTCAGCATATCCGCCGAACTGGCGCTGGGCGCCGCCGTCCTCCTTGTTGTCGCCAGTCTTGGACAGCTTGATCCCTGGGCAATGTAATCTACTGATATTTGCAGTTTAATCGGCCTCCGATTGTTCTGGGCAGTCCCTTCCACTTCACTCTGGCATGGAGTGAAGAACTGAACCGACAATGTCCGTTGTAAGAAGGTCAGCTTTGTAAAAGAGGGTTCTTGCTACTTTATCAATAGCACAAGCATCGTGAACCAATGCTAGTTATCGACATCGCCAAGGCTTCGGCGGAACGTCGGCTATGTCAGCGGGTGCCGTCCGATTGCTGGTTTGTTTGCGAATGACGGGTTCTGGCATGAATTGACGTTAAAGCGTTGACCACGGAACGGCGTATGTTGGTCGGCAACAGCCGACCAACTGCTGCCGTCCGGTGCATCATGATGAACGGCCACTCCAAGGAAAAGCTGCCGCCCTTTGGGCGGGTCTCGGCCCGGCCCGGTGTCATACGAGGATTTGCGCACTTTCCCGAAGTCTGAGCGGCCGAAGGAATATGTTCGGGCGGATGTAGATGCTGCCCGTCAGGCCTCGGTGGCCCTCAACACTCAGTCGCACGCGACGCTGGTGCGCGGCTCAACTTTCCCGATCGCGAAGAATTTTCAGCCAGGGGTTGAGATCGGGTTCGCCGACTTTCACCAGCCGATTTGTGTCGCGATGGAGGAAAGGTTCGCTACGACCGTGCACCAGGAGAGTCGTATCACTTACGTAACTCCATGAGCCGTCAGTCTCGAAGGTGATGTCGAGCTGGTAACTCTCGGTGCAGAACGCCTCTTCGAGAAACGTCGACGAGCAGATGCCATAGTCGGTCCGGCCGCGGATGGCGCGAAGCGAGAGATGCATTGCACCCTGCTCCGCATGGCCATTGGCCAGCACGGTCTGCCCCCGCGGGATCGTCAGCGACTGCATGATCAGCCCGGTTGCAGGCTCCCACAGCCAGTAGCCGACCTGGTCGTGGAATGTCGTGTCCTCTTCGACCGTGGTGATATGCGTGTGGTAGCGCAGGCCGTAGAGCAGTTGTGGGCCGTTGGCTTGCGGATCGATCGGCTGCAATTCGATCCGTTCGAGAAATTCGCGGCGCTCCGGGCCATCGGCCTTGGGATTGATATCGACGCCAACTTTCCCTTCCCAAATTCCGGCAAGACGGCGCAGCGGGCCGAGATTGGCGAGAGCGTCGGGATCGACGTCTTCGGGTTCGGTGAAAATGTCGTCGTCGGCGGTCATTCGGGCAGCATAAACGATCTGACCTGACGATTCATCTGCATATCGCCTGCCGTGCTCGGTGCAGGCACTCAAAGGCTGGTCCGGATGCCTGATCGAGTCGCGCGCCCGATGAGCCCGATCAGCCTCGCGTCGTCGCATTCACCCATTTCGGGGATCAGTAGTTGCGCGGGATCGGGCCGAGCTGCCGAGTCTGGTCCGGGAGGTCGATCAGTTCCTCGTCGATATAGCACCAGCCCCAACCTTCAGGCGGGTCATATCCCTCGATGATCGGATGCCTGGTTGCGTGGAAATGCGCGGTAGCGTGGCGATGCGGCGAATCGTCGCAACAGCCAACGTGCCCGCATTGCCGGCACAGTCGCAGATGCAACCAGGCACTGCCGATCGTCAAGCATTCCTCGCACCCGCGCGCGCTGGGAACGACGGCCCGGATTGTGCTGTTATGCCTACAGATGGTCATTCAGCATCCTTTCCGGTGCGTGCGGCGATGAAGCCATGGATCTGCGCGACGACTGCGGCGCCTTCGCCAACGGCGGCGGCGACACGCTTGGTGGAACCCGAGCGGACATCGCCAATCGCAAACACGCCGGGCTTGCTCGTTTCCAGCGAGCGCGCGCCAGCGCCCGTCACAACAAAGCCGTTGCCGTCGGTCTCGACACAGTCTTTCAGCCAATCGGCGTTCGGATCTGCCCCGATAAAAAGGAATAAGTGCCGCAGCGCACGGGTGTGGGTCGATCCGTCCGCGCGATTGCGGAAGGTGACGGCGGTGAGGCCTGTTCTGTCGCCCTCGAATGCCGCGATCTCGTTGCCGACATGCACCTCGACATTGGAGAGCGCGGCTATGCGATCGATCAGATAACGCGACATGGTTTCGGCAAGTGGCCGCCGCACGATCAAGTGCAGCCTCTTCACCTGTGGTGCAAGAAAGACCACTGCTTGCCCAGCCGAATTTCCGCCGCCCACCAGCGCGACTTCCTCACCGGCACACAATCGTGCCTCGATGGGCGAGGCCCAATAGGAAATGCCCCTGCCCTCGTAGGCGGAAAGGTTCCCGATGGTCGGCCGGCGGTATCGTGCGCCAGATGCAACGACGATCGTCTGTGCCTTGAGCCGCCGGTCATCCGCCAATTCGAGAATCAGTCCTGTGTCCGCGCAGTCGAGCCGGTCGACTTGGAGCGGCACCGCGATCTCTGCGCCAAACTTCAGCGCCTGATTGAACGCCCGCCCCGCCAACGCCTGGCCCGAGATGCCGGTCGGGAAGCCCAGATAATTCTCGATCCGCGCTGAAGCGCCCGCCTGTCCGCCCATCGCACGCTCATCGAGCACGATCACCGACAGCCCTTCGGACGCGGCGTAGACCGCAGCCGCGAGCCCCGCCGGTCCTGCGCCAACGATTGCCACGTCATAGACTGTCTCCGGATCGAGAGTGGGTGTCATGCCCAGACAGGCGGCGAGCGCGATCTCATTCGGATTTCGCAAAAGGTTGCCATTCGGGCAGACGACGAGTGGCAGTTCGTCAGAATGCACCCCAATTCGTTCGACCAGCGCCCGGCCCTCACCATCCGTCGCGGCGTCGATGACCAGGTTGGGGTAGCCGCTCCGAGTGAGGAAACCCTGCAGCCGCGTCACTTCCGGACCGGAAGGCGCCCCAATGATGATGGTTCCCGCGCCGCCTTGCTCGATTAGCCCGACGCGGCGCAGGATCAGCGCACGCATCAGGATCTCTCCGACCTCTGCCGAACCGACCATCAGGGCGCGCAGATGCGGTGGATCGAACGGCAGCGCGGTGCAGCCCGAGGCGCCGGCCGTCCCCGCGGCGATCGACGGGCGGCCGGCGAGCTGGTTCACTTCGCCGGTGAACTGGCCAGCCGTGTGCGTCGTGATCGGTGCTTCATCGCTTAGCCCATCGCGGCGCACGACCTCGATCGTGCCCTCCAAGACCAGCCAGGCTGGCACCTCCTCCTGTCCGATCGCATAGACCACTTCGCGTGGCGCAAAACGCCGCTCTGGTCCGCTGGCGAAGCGGCGCGCGGTTTCTACCTGCGCTGCCGCCAACACCGGAAACATCTGAGGTGCGCGAGTTGCGAGCGTGGCCATGATATCTCCGATGATTCGAAACGCGGGACAGACGCAGACGTGAAGCCCAATGCGAAGAATAGCACCGCCTCCCAGCAGTCACTTACCCCAGATAACGCTCAGGCCAACGGCCGTGCTCAATTGCAATTGCGCAGGCGATGCAAGCGCCAGCAGACCGGCATCGAGAGACAAGGACCCCCGGGTGGGCGGACCGTAGGCGGCAGGCGCATCACCTCATCGCAGACCATTGCGGATCACGAAAATGATACCGCAGATGATCCGACGATCATCAACCCGTGGAACCCTGCGCGACAGGCAAACGCGGCTCAATCCGATCAGCTTTGCTCATTCAAGGGCTGATGACGCAGCCGCGCGAATGTCGGATGTCGCCCAAACCCGTCGTTAGCGTCGTTCTCGCGAACGGCCGCTGAGTCCCAAAAGCCGCCGCGCGATCACGCTGGACGTCCAACCTACTACTCCGCCGCATTGCTTCAGCCCGCGGGGGCTGCTGGCGCCTTCTTGGCCCGTGGCTTCCGAACGACCTTGACCTTTTGCCCCGGCTTGCGGCCCAACCCAATCTTGACGGCCAGTTCCCTGCGCTTTGCAGCATAATCTGGTGCGACCATTGGATAGCTGCTGCCCAAGCCCCACCGAGTGCGATATTCGACCGGTATCAGGCCATGATCCGTGTTGAGGTGCCGTTTCAACATTTTGAACTTCTGTCCGCATTCAAGGCAGGCGATAGCTTCGGGCTTGACCGAAGAGCGGACTGACACAGCCGGTTCCTGCTTCACCTCGACGACCGGAGCAATCTTGCCGAGGCTTTCCAGCGAGGAATACACGGCCTGAATCAGGCCAGGCAGCTGTTCCGCTGCCACGTTGTTGTTGCCGACGTGGGCGGAAATTATGTCGGTGGCGAGCGTGAGGAGCGTTTCGTCGGCCATCTTGGTTGATCCTGAATAAGGGTTTGTCGCTTTGCTGCAGGCCATAGAGGAGTTATTTCGTAATTTACAGAACATTTGATGTATTGATCCAGCGGCGGTCGCTCCTGTCATGGCCAGTTGGACATCGGGATTTCAGCTGACCGTTCAACGGTCGGATAGCTATCCGGCGTGGTCGATGATCTGGTGCCTGGCCATTATCCCCACCACATTCCATTCGACTTCATCGTTGTTTCGAGCATTGGTTGCTGCGTGAATCGCAACCGGCATAGCCGGATGCCTGCCCCGACTGGCTGACCGGCGGGGCTGTGGGTGGTGGGAGCAGCATGGAGCTGCCCGCAACTGGAGCACCACCTGATGACTACCCTGAAGAAGCCTCGCCGCATGGCGCGCGCGCCGTACGTTGACGGATCTGGCATTGAAAATCCGGATGGACAGATTGCGACCGAGCCGGCCGATGTGGCTGGACTCGAGAAGCGCGTCACCAAACAAAGGCTGGTACTCGACCTGCTACAACGTGATGGTGGTGCCTCGCTGGCCGAGATCGTCGAGGCCACTAGGTGGCTGCCGCACACGGCCCGCGCCGCACTGACCGGCCTGCACAAAAAAGGCAATGCGATTGAGCGAACGTCGATCGCTGGTGAGAGCCGCTACCAGATCGCAGTGGTAGCGGCGCAGTGACCCGGCTGGAGAAGGACCTGGCAGCGCTGGCGACAATGTCGCCGGCGCAGCTGCGCGAACGGTGGATGGAAGCCGGGGCAGGGGAGGCCCCCGCAGTGCCGGTGCCATTGCTGCGCCGCCTGCTCGCCCAGCGCTTGCAGGAAAAGCGGCACAGCGGACTGCCGTTGCTGGTCGCACGCGAACTCGAGCGAGTTGCGGCTTGCGCTGGCGCGAAGGTGCCGTCCGTCGCCAAGGCGATTACCCTCAGCATTGGCACCCGCCTGATCCGCGAATGGAATGGCCAGACCATCGCGGTCGAGGTCACCGATGCCGGCTTCTTGTGGAACGACCGCACCTGGCGCTCGCTGAGCGAGATTGCCCGTGAGGTCACCGGTGCACATTGGTCGGGACCGCGATTCTTCGGACTGAAGCGCCGTGGCTGAGAAGATGTTGCGGTGTGCGGTTTACACCCGCAAGTCCACCGAGGATGGGCTGAAACAGGAGTTCAACAGCGTTGATGCCCAATACGAGGCCTGCGCTGCCTATGCGCTGAGCCAGCGCCACGAAGGCTGGAGCCTGGTCTCCGACCGCTTCGACGACGGCGGCTTCTCCGGTGGCAACATGCAGCGGCCCGGCTTGACGCGCCTCTTGGCAGATGTCGCCGCCGGCAAGGTCGATGTGATCCTGGTCTACAAGATCGACCGCCTGACCCGCAGCCTCACCGACTTCTCCCGCATCGTCGATGTCCTCGACAAGGCGGGTGCCAGCTTTGTCTCGATCACCCAGTCGTTCAACACCACCACCAGCATGGGTGGACTGACGCTCAACATGCTGCTCAGCTTTGCCCAGTTCGAACGCGAGGTCACCGGTGAGCGCATCCGCGACAAGATCGCTGCCTCCAAGCGCAAGGGTCTGTGGATGGGGGGACCGGTGCCGCTCGGCTACATAGTCGAGAACCGCAAGCTGGTGGTGAACGAGACCGAGGCCGAACTCGTTCGGCATATCTACGCCCGCTATCTGGAACTCGACTCGGTTGTCGAACTGGCTGACGAGCTCAATGCCAAAGGGTACCGCACCAAGGTCCAGCAGCGGGTCAGCGGCCCGCATCGTGGTGGCTGCCTGTTCCGGCGTGGCACGCTCTATCACCTGCTGTCGAACCGGATCTATCTCGGCGAGATCGCCCACAAGGGACAGTATTTCCCGGGTGAGCACCCTGCGATCATTCCCATGGCGCTGTGGGAGCAAGTTGCCGCCAAACTCAAAGGCAATGCCTCGGGCACATCGCGGCGCCTGCGCAGCCAGCAGCCCAGCCTGTTGGTCGGGCTAGTGTTCGATGGCGAAGGCAGGGCGATGACGCCGAGCCACGCGACCAAGGCCGCACGCCGCTACCGGTATTACGTCACCCGGCCCGATCAGCTTGATGGATCGCCGGCCTGGCGGGTCTCGGCGCATGACCTGGAGAAGCTGGTGTGTGAGCGGCTTTCGATGTTGCTCACCGACCGGCAGGCCGTTTGCGATCTCGCTGTCGACCAGCCGGGCGAGGTCATCCAGCAGGCGCTGGCCAAGGGAGACGTTCTCGCCGCCACGCTGCGCAGCGCGCCAGCGCGGGAGCGCGCGCCGATCCTGCCGGGAATCGTTCGGCGCATCGATCTGCAGGAGGAGTGCATTGAGCTGACCGTCGATCCTGCCGGTCTTGCGAATGCGCTCGGTCCGGAAGTCCGCGAGCAGAGCGAACCGATGGTGCTGCTGGTCGCGGCCACCAAGGTCAGGCACGGGCATCAGCTACGCTTGGTGATCCCGGGACCCCAGGCGCTCGATATCGTCCCCGCCAATCGCGATGAGAAGCTGGTGGCACTGCTCGCTGAGGCTCACGCCGCGCGCCAGCTGATCCTGGCTCAGCCGGACCAGTCGATCGCCAGCATCGCCGCCAAGCAGGGGCGCTGTCGCACGCGGCTGGGCAAGCTCGCAGCTCTGGCGTGCCTAGCGCCCGACATCGTCACCGCAATCGTCGAGGGGCGCCAGCCAGCAACGCTCACTGTGCGCGCGCTGCAAGACATCGACCTGCCGCTCGCCTGGCCGGACCAGCGCGCGCTGCTCGGGTTCAGCTGAACCCGCCTCATATCAACTGCAGTCAGGATTCTGGCGACAGAGACGGCGGTCATTTGGCGCTCGTCTATTGCGTGAGATCGCCGCGTCTCTGACCGCAGGCGAACCCAAGCCGGCCTCGAAAACTCGCGCAATTGCGCCGCGAACGGCGGCGGTGCCGGCGAGGACCCCTTGAGGGGAAGTTATTTAGGACTGTTTGGTGCGGTCGAGAAGACTCGAACTTCCACGGGCTTTCGCCCACAACGACCTCAACGTTGCGCGTCTACCAGTTCCGCCACGACCGCATCATCGTCAAGGCACCAAATGAACTTCAGTTGGCCGCCCCGGCTGGGTAGGAGGGCGCCCCTAGCAAATGGTCCCGGTGCCTGCAAGCGTCGAAATCCGCGTTGGCACATCAATCCGGCTGCCAGCCGATCTCCGCCGACCTGGCTGACTTCGGCGCATCGATGATCGCCTGGTTCACCGTCTCGCTCTCGCCCGGCGCCAGCACGCCGCGCGCCGGCGGCGCCTCGACCGAGTAGACGATCCGGTTATACTTGTCGCGCAGCACGATCAGCAGCATCGGCACCGGCTGCCGCTTCTGGCTGATATTGGTGATCGTGCCGGAAACGTTGAAGAAATCGGTCCCGTTGGGCAGCGGGCGGCGCTCCTGCCGATTGGGCGGGAAGTCCAGCTTGAGGTCGGGCCGCTCGGAAGCGAAGGTCGATCGCGCCATCGGCACCCATGCCGGCAGCCCGAACCAGGCGACTGCGCCGATCGTCGCCGAAACCACCAGCGCGAACCCCACCGCCATGGCCATCCACAGTCTGGCCGGGTTGCGGCGCGGCCGGAACGGCGGCTCGTAGGCAAAGCTCGAAGGGCCATCGTCGCCCGGCGAAGGCATCTCGCCCGGCTCGTCGCCATAGATCTGCGGGCTGCGCGTCGCCTGGTCGGCGAATGGCGAAGGTTCGCCCTGCGGCGCGGTGGTCGACGGGGTATCCGCGACGGCGACCGGAGGCACCGGGGCCGGCGCCGGAGCGGGCGGAGCGGCCACGGGAGCCGGCTCGGCTTGCGGCTGCTCCATCGCCGGCGCCGGCATGTTCGGCTCCGGCATGGTCAGCTCGGGCTGGCGGGGGCCTTCCTGAAACCAGGCATGGCGGCATTTGGCACAGCGCACGGTCCGCCCGTCGATGCCGATGGCGCTGTCGGGCACGGCATAACGGGTCGCACAGGCGGGGCAGGCGATGATCATGACCAAGCCGTAAAGCATCGATGCGACGAGCGACAAGGCTTGAGGCTCTTTCTGCCGCAATCGAGACTCTTTTTTCCCCAGCGTTTGACCGCTATAGCCGTTCGAAGCGCACCGCCGGGCCGCACTTCGGTGTCGGCTGGCGGCGAAATTTGGTAGTTCTACCCATGCCTCCTGGCGGAGTTTCCACGATCCCGGCCCCCGTGCGATGAACAGCGAGAACCCCGGCGAGATCGCCCGGTTCGACAACGTCGGCCTGCGCTACGGCACGGACCGCGAGGTGCTGACCGATGTCTCGTTCACCCTCTACAAGGGCAGCTTCTATTTCCTCACCGGGGCCTCGGGCGCCGGCAAGTCCTCGCTGCTGCGCCTGCTCTATCTCGCCCAGCGGCCGTCGCGCGGGGTCATCCGCATGTTCGGCACCGATGCGATCACCTTGCCGCGCGAGCGCCTGCCCGGCTTCCGCCGCCGCCTCGGCGTCGTCTTCCAGGATTTCCGCCTCGTCCCCCATCTCTCCGCGTTCGACAATGTCGCGCTGCCGCTGCGCGTCGCCGGCGTGCCGGAGGACGACGTCACCCGCCCGGTGGCCGACATGCTCGAATGGGTCGGCCTGGGCGATCGCATGGCGGCGCGCCCGGCCACCCTGTCGGGCGGGGAACAGCAGCGCGTCGCCATCGCGCGTGCGGTCATCGGCCGGCCCGACCTGCTGGTGGCCGACGAGCCGACCGGCAACGTCGATCCGGAGATGGCGGTCAAGCTCCTGCGCCTGTTCGAGGCGCTGAACCGGCTGGGCACCACCGTCGTCGTCGCCACCCACGATGTCCACCTGCTGCGCAAGGTGCCGGATTCGCTGATCATGCGGCTGGACAAGGGCCGCCTGTCCGATCCCACCGGCGCGCTGCGCTACCCGCCGCGCCGCCGGGTGCCGGCATGAACGCCGACACCCCGCCCGCGCCGGCCTGGGACGAACTGCCCCACCCGGCCGCCCCGGTGCCGCAGGCGCCGCCGCCGCCGGTGCCGCCGCCGGCGCGCGGCGATGGCGCGCTGGTGCCGCAGGCCAGCCTCTCCGGGCCGATGCCCTGGGTCATCGCCATCATGGTGGCGATGACGGTGATCGCCGCTGCCGCCGGCATCGCTCTCAGCAATGTCGCCGGCAGCGCCCGGGCCGAACTGTCCGGCGGCGTCACCGTCCAGATCGTCGAGGCGCGGCCGGAATTGCGCGATCGCCAGGCCGATGCGGCGGCCAGGCTGCTGCGCGGCGAACCCGGCGTCGTCTCGGTCCGCGCCGTGCCCCAGGCGGACATCGACGCGCTGATCAGCCCGTGGCTGGGCGAGGGGAGGGACGAGGCCGGCGCCATCCCGGTCCCCGCCCTGCTCGATGTCCGGCTGGACAGCGGCGAGAGCGCGGCCATCGCGCCGGCCCGCCTTGCCGAACTGCGCCAGCGCCTGCGCGCCGTCGCGCCGGCCGCCCGGGTCGATGCGCAGACCGGCTGGCTCAAGCCGGTGTTCGGCGCCATCGCCTCGCTGCAATGGCTGGCGGTGGCGCTGGTGCTGCTACTGGCGGCGGCGATGTCGGCGGCGGTGCTGCTGGCGGCGCGCAGCGCGCTCGGCAGCCATCGCGAGACGATCGAGATCGTCCACCTGCTCGGCGGGACCGACATCCAGATCGCCCGCATCTTCCAGCGCGCCACCGCGATCGACGCGGCGGTCGGCGGCGGCGCCGGCTTCGCGCTTGCCGTCGCGGTGATCCTCCTGCTCGGCAGCCGCTTCGCCGAACTCTCGGCCGGCCTGGTCGATAACGGCGCGCTGCTGTGGACCGACTGGCTGCTGCTCGTGCTCGTGCCGGTGGCGGCGGTCGCGCTGGCGACCGTCACCGCCCGCCTGTCCGTGCTCTCGTCGCTGCGAAACCTCTGACGATGCTGCGCCGGCTCGTCTCGCTGGTCTTGCTGGTGCTGGTGCTCGGCTTCATCGTCTTCGCCGTCACCCTGCCGCGCCCGGCGGATGGCGAGCGCAGCGATGGCGTCGTCGTGCTGACCGGCGGCGGCAACCGCATCGATCGCGGGCTGGAGGTCTTGCGCAAGGGCTGGGCGCCGCGCCTCCTGGTGTCCGGCGTCGATCCCGAGGTGCGCGCGCACGAATTCGCCACGCTCTACCGGGTCGAGCCGCGGCTGATGGCCTGCTGCGTGACTCTGGGCTACGAATCGGTCGATACCCGCAGCAATGCCGATGAAGCCGTCCGCTGGGCGCGAGCCAACCACGTGCGCACGCTCCGCCTGGTCACCTCGGACTGGCACCTGCGCCGCGCCGCCCAGGAACTGCGGCTGGTGCTGCCGCCGGGCACGACGCTGGTGCTGGACCCGGTGCCGACCCGCCCCTCGTTCAACATCCTCGTCGCCGAGTATCTCAAGCTGCTCGCCCGGCAGGTGCAGATCCTCTGGCAACGCTGAACCCATGACCCGAAACCCCGCCCGCACGCCAAACCCGCCCGCGCGCCTGCTCGATGTGCCCCGCAGCCTGCTGTTCTACCTCGTGTTCTACGGGGGCACGGTCACCGCGCTGTTCCTCTCGGTGCCGCTGGTGATGATCTGGCCGCGACTGACCCGGCTCGTCTGCGATGGCTGGTCGCACTACCATCGCTGGTGCACCCACTGGATCCTCGGCATCCGCGTCCGCGTCGAAGGCGTGCAGCCCGCCGGCCCGTACCTGGTCGTCGGCAAGCACGAAAGCTTCTTCGAGGCGATCGACATGCCCACCCTGTTCGTCTTCCCTTCGGTCTTCGCCAAGGCCGAACTCATGCGCCTGCCGCTGTGGGGCCGCTATGCCGGCAACTATGGCCTGGTCGGCGTCGAACGCGATGCCGGCGCCAAGGCGCTGCGCACGATGCTCGCCGCCGCCCGCGCGATCATCGCCCAGGACCGCACCCTGGTCCTGTTCGCCGAAGGCACCCGCGTGCCCCACCTCTCGGAACCGCCGCTCCAGTCGGGCTTTGCCGGCATCTACAAGCTGCTGGGGCTGACGGTCGTGCCGATGGCGGTCGATTCCGGCCGGCTCTACCACCGAACGATCAAGCGGCGCGGCACCGTCACCTATCGCTTCGGCGAACCGATCCCCCCCGGCCTCCCGCGCGAGGAAGCCGAAGCCCGCGTCCACGCGGCGATCAACGCGCTCAACCGCGAAGACGCGGGATGAGTTCGGTCCACGACGAGCGCGGCGCGTACGCAGGTTCACGCCAGTGAACCCCGACACACACAAAAGCCGCGATCTGCTCGATGCGATCGGCCCCGGCCTCGTCACCGGCGCGGCGGACGACGACCCTTCCGGCATCGGCACCTACAGCCAGGTCGGCGCCCAGTTCGGCTATTCGCTCGGCTGGGCGATGGTGCTCAGCTTTCCGCTGCTCGTCGCGATCCAGCTGATCTGTGCGGAAATCGGCGCGGTCACCGGCCACGGCATCGCCCACAACCTGCGCCGCCACTATCCCCGCCCGCTGCTCATGCTCGCGGTCTCGCTCCTCCTGATCGCCAACGTGATCAACATCGGCGCCGATCTCGGCGCGATGGCCGCCGCGCTCGACCTGCTGATCCCCGGCCCCACCCTGCTCTACACCTTCGGCTTCGGCGCGCTCGCGGTCGGCCTCGAAGTCATGCTCAGCTACGAGCGCTACTCCGGCGTGCTCAAGTGGACGACCCTGTCGCTGTTCGCCTACATCGCCATTCCCTTCGTTGCCCGGCTCGATGCCGGCGAAGTCCTCCACGGCCTCGCCGTCCCCGCGTTCTCGTTCACCCACGCCGCCGCCATGGCGCTGGTCGCCCTGTTCGGCACGACGATCAGCCCCTACCTGTTCTTCTGGCAGGCCGGGCAGGAGGTCGAGGAACTCCACCGCCGCCACGAAGCCCCCCTGGGCCTCCATGCCCGCGCCGCCGGCGCGCGCCTCGGCCGCATCCGCTTCGACATCGTCACCGGCATGGCCGTCACCCTGCTGACCGCTCTCGCCATCGTCATCGCCACCGCCGGCACGCTCCACGCCCACGGGATCACCGAAATCGCCTCGGCCGCCGAGGCCGCCGAAGCCCTGCGGCCGCTCGCCGGCGAATGGACCTTCGCCCTGTTCGCCGTCGGCATCATCGGCACCGGCATGCTCGGCGTGCCGGTGCTCGCCGGCTCGGTCGCCTATGGCCTGTCCGAAACCTTCGGCTGGGCCGAAGGCCTCGACCGCCGCCCCCGCGAAGCCCGCGCCTTCTACGCCACCATCGGCGTCGCCACCCTCGGCGGCTTCCTGCTCAACCTGACCGGCGTCGATCCGATGAAGGCGCTCTACTGGACCGCCGTCGTCAACGGCCTCCTCGCCCCGCCGCTGATGATCCTGACCATGCTCGTCGCCCGCAACCCGCACGCGATGGGCCGCCTGACGATCCCGCCCGTGCTCACCGTGTTCGGCTGGCTTTCCACCGCAGCGATGATCGTCGTCGGCGGCGTATTCCTGTTCCTCTAACCTTCACCGCCCGCCCTGAGCCTGTCGAAGGGCCGTATTTCGCTTGTCGCGCAGACGAGGAAGAACCGGCCTGGGCCACGCCCAGGTCAGGCGCAGCGTCCCTTCCAAGCTCAATGCTTGCGCCCGAAGTCCGGCCGCGCATCATCCTGCCCCTGCTCGACGATCGATCGCCGCACCGCCCGCGTCCGGGTGAAGTGGTCGAACAGCATCTGCCCATCGCCCACCCGGATCGCCTTCTGCAAGCCGGTCAGGTCCTCGGAAAACCGCTGCAACATCTCCAGCACCGCATCCTTGTTGGCGAGGAACACATCGCGCCACATCGTCGGATCGCTCGCCGCAATCCGGGTAAAGTCCCGGAAACCACCCGCCGAATACTTGATCACCTCGCTCTGCGTCACCTCCTCCAGATCGCTGGCCGTGCCGACGATGGTATAGGCGATCAGGTGCGGCAGGTGGCTGGTCACCGCCAGCACCCGGTCATGGTGCGCCGCATCCATGATCTCGACCCTGGCGCCAATCGCCTCCCAGAACGCCACCAGCCGCGCCACCGGCTCCGGTGCCGCATCCTCCGGCGGCGTCACGATGCACCACCGCCCCTGGAACAGACTGGCAAACCCCGCATCCGGTCCCGAATTCTCGGTCCCCGCCACCGGGTGCGCCGGCACGATCACATGCCCCGGCAGCGCCTCGGCCAGGGCCTTCGCCACCGAAACCTTGCACGAACCGACATCGGTCACCACCGCATCCGCCGCCACCGCGCCGGCCACGTCCTTCGCGGCCTCGCCCATCGCCCCGGGCGGCACGCAGAACACCACGCAATCCGCCCCGGCCACCGCCTCGGCAGCACTTTCGCACACCGTCCCGACCAGCCCGCGCGCCGCCGCCCGCGCCCGGTTCTCGGCCGAAAGGTCAAAGCCCGTGGTCACCGTGCCCGGCAGGTATTCCCCCACCGCCAGCCCGATCGAGCCACCCAGCAGCCCCAGCCCGATCACCGCGACATGGCGAAACGGCTCGCTCATCGTGCCGCCTCCGCCATTGCGCGCAGGCCCGCCATGATGTCGTCCATCTGTTCCGCCGTGCCGATGGTGATCCGCAACCCGTGCGGCAGCCCCTGGTTGGGCAACCACCGGGTGATATACCCCCGCTCCGCCAACCCGTTGAACGCCGCTTCCGCCGTCAGCCTGCCCTCGAACAGGATCAGCACGAAGTTCGCCTCACTCGGCAGCGGCCGCAGCCCATGGTTCCCCATCTGCTCCAGCGCCGCCACGAACCGCGCCCGCTCCGCCCGGTTATGCTCGCGCGACCGCACCACGAAATCCTGGTCTGCCACCGCCGCCAGCCCCATCGCCTGCGCCGTATTGGAAAGGTTGAACGGCCCCCGGATCCGGTTCAGCGCATCGACGACCCCGGCGTCCCCCGTCCCCCAGCCGATCCGCTCGCCAGCCAGCCCATAGATCTTGGAAAACGTCCGCGTCACCAGCACGTTGGCATGAGCCTCGGCCAGCGCCAACGCCCCGTCATCGTCCTCGGGCGAAACATACTCGCCATAAGCCTGGTCGATCACCAGCAGCACGTCACCCGGCAATGCCGCATGAAGCCGCGCGATCTCACCCCGCGGCAAAAACGACCCGGTCGGATTGTTCGGATTGGCGACGAACACCACCCGCGTCCGCTCGCTCACCAGCCCCAGCAGCGCATCGACATCGCTGCCGTAATCGGCATCCGGCGCCACCACCGGCACCGCCCCGCACCGCCGCGCGGCGATGTCGTAGACCGAGAAGCCATAGCGCACGTAAAGCACCTCGTCCCCCGGCCCGGCATAGGCCTGCGCCGCCAGGTTGAGGAGCTCGTCCGAGCCCGTGCCCATGACGATCCGCCCCGCATCGATCCCGTGCAGCGCCCCGATCGCCGCGCGCAGCGCCTTGCTGTCCGGGTCGGGATAGCGGCTCGGCGCCGCCGCCTCGCCCCGCGCCGCCAGCGCCGCCGGACTGGTCCCCAGCGGGTTCTCGTTGGCCGAAAGCTTGACCAGCGGACGGCCATCGGCGCCGGCGCTCTTGCCGGGCACATAGGCATGGATCGCGCTGATCCACGGCTTGGGAGTGGGATGCTGTGGCATGACGCGCGCGCTTAGCCCAGCTTCGCGGCAAAGAACAGGACCTGCATGGGCATGACAGGCCATTGACACACGCCCCGCACCCGCCCAATTCCGCTGCCGATGGCCACCGCCGAATTCGATGCCCGGTCCCGCGTCCTGACGCTCGCCGCCGACCTGCCGCTCGATTGCGGCCAGGCCCTCCCCGGCGTGCAGGTCGCCTACGAGACCTACGGCCAGCTCGATGCCGCCAGGTCCAACGCCGTGCTCGTCTGTCACGCCACCACCGGCGACCAGCACGTCGCCTCCACCAACCCGCGCACCGGCAAGCCCGGCTGGTGGCAGCGCATGGTCGGCCCGGCCAGGCCGATCGATACCGACCGCATGTTCGTCATCTGCGCCAACGTGCTCGGCGGCTGCCTCGGCTCGACCGGCCCGGCCAGCCTCGCGCCCGATGGCCAGCCCTGGGCCATGCGCCTGCCGGTTCTGACCATCCGCGACATGGTCCGCGCCCACGTCGCCCTGCTCGATGCGCTCGGCATCGCCCGGCTGGCGGCGGTCGTCGGCGGCTCGATGGGCGGGATGCAGGCGCTGAGCCTCGCCGCCAACTGGCCGGCGCGGGTGGACAAGGTGCTGGCCATCGCCTGCACCGCCGCCATGCCCGCCCAGAACATCGCCTTCCAGGAAGTCGGCCGCCAGGCGATCATGGCCGATCCGGACTGGCAGCAGGGCGCCTATTACAACACCGGTAAGGCCCCCGACGCCGGCCTCGCGGTCGCGCGCATGGCCGCCCACATCACCTATCTCTCCGAAGCCTCGATGCACGAGAAGTTCGGCCGCCGCCTGCAGGACCGCGCGGCCAAGACCTTCGGCTTCGACGCCGAATTCCAGGTCGAATCCTACCTGCGCCACCAGGGCGTCACCTTCACCACCCGGTTCGACGCGAACTCGTACCTCTACATCACCCGGGCGATGTCCTATTTCGACCTCATCGAGGAAAAGTTCGGCCCCGGCTCCGGCGCGCTGCTCGCCGATGTCTTCGCCGGCACGGATTCCCGCTTCTGCGTCGTCAGCTTCGATTCCGACTGGCTCTACCCGACACCCGAATCCCGCAAGATCGCCCACGCGCTCAATGCCGCCGGCGCGCCCGTCAGCTTCATGGAGCTCGCCGCCCCGTTCGGGCACGACAGCTTCCTGCTCGAAGTCCCCGCGCTGGATCGCGTCGTCACCGGTTTCCTGAGCCAGTGAACATGGGCCGATGACCGAAGCGCTGCGCCCCGATCTCGCCCTGATCGCCGACCACGTCGAGCCGGGCAGCCGCGTGCTCGACATCGGCTGCGGCGACGGCACCCTGATGGCTGCCTTGCGCGCCCGCCGCTGCGACGCTCGCGGGCTGGAGCTGGACCCGGCCAACGTCGCCGAATGCGTCGCCCGCGGCCTGTCGGTGATCCAGGGCGATGCCGATACGGATCTCGGCTACTATCCCTCGCAAGGCCTGGACTACGCCATCCTCAGCCAGACCCTCCAGACCACCCGCCGCCCGGACAAGGTGCTGGACGAACTGCTGCGCATCGGCCGCCGCGCGGTGGTCAGCTTTCCCAACTTCGCCCACTGGCGGGTGCGGATGTCCTTGCTGACCGGCGGCCGGATGCCGGTGACCCGCCTGTTGCCGGTCGCCTGGTACGAGACGCCCAACATCCACCACCTGACCGTGGCGGATTTCCGCGATCTCGTGCGCCAACGGGGCTATCGCGTCGAGCGCGCCTGGTTTCTCGCCGGCGATACCGTGATCGCGCCGGTCGGGGCCAACTGGCGGGCCGAACACGCGGTTTTTCTGCTGTCGCGGTAACACTGCGGGTGCCGGCCAGCGAAGCGCGCAGCGCGCGCGTCCGCAAATATCGCTTGTCGATAATTGCCACGATCGGACTCGGGGAGGGGTTGAAGTGGCTATTATGTCGCCGGAGACTTCTACGGCAAGATTGCGGTGGGAGCCGAGGTAAGAAAGCCGGCGAAGTTGGAAAATCGCTTGCGGTGCGCAGTTGGTTGATTCAATCCACGCCGCGAGCGCCCTTTTCCGCGCAGGAAGTCGTGCATGGCTGAAAACTCTCCGATTGAATGGACTGATGCGACTTGGAATCCAGTTGCAGGGTGCACGATCGCATCCGCTGGGTGCACCAATTGCTACGCCATGCGGATGGCTGCGCGGCTTGATGCCATGAAGGTGACCAAGTATGCTGGTTTGACCCGAAAAACTGGCGGAAGATCCAAGTGGACGGGTAAGGTCCGGTGCGACCCATCAGCACTTCAACTGCCCCATCGCTGGCGGTCGCCGCGCAAGGTATTCGTCAACTCGATGTCAGATCTGTTTCATGCTGATGTGCCGGAAGACTTCATCCGGCAGGTATGGTCGGTGATGGAAAACACCCCGCGACATGACTATCAGCTCCTCACCAAGCGGCCTGAGCGCATGCAGGAGGTGCTTTCGAAACCTGGTTTCGATGTGCTCCCAAATGTGTGGCTCGGGACCAGCGTCGAAAGCAGTGAAGTCGTAGATCGTATCGAGCATCTTCGCATGGCCCCTGCCGCAATTCGGTTCATTTCGTTCGAGCCTCTAATAGGTCCGGTAGGCCGGCCTAACCTGGACGGAATTGCTTGGGCAATCGTCGGAGGGGAATCGGGACCGAGGGCACGGCCTATGGACGAGAGCTGGGTGTGGGAAATCGAACGGCTTTGTCGGCGTCATGATGCAGCATTTTTTTTCAAGCAGTGGGGAGGCGTCAATAAGAAGGCCGCTGGCCGCCTTCTTGGAGGGCGGACCTATGACGAGATGCCTGCCGGTATTTTGTGATAACCGACTCCGCACCACGGCTGATCAGTGCGCGCGCCTTGTCGCTCGGGTTGTTACTCATACAATATAATAAGAAGTAGTCGTCCAGTCCTCCAACAGCTAGTGATAAAGGTGTTGAAACGTATCGGAAAAGACTCCCTAGCCGCTCGCGGTGGAAATCTGCTATCTCGCTGCGACTTGCTGATCGCTTTGATTGCTCCATTAAGCCCAGGAGATCGGGCGACTCAGTCTTGCTATAAAAGCGCTCCTCCCAATCATCGCATCCGAAGTACTCGCGGAGTGATCGCCGCTTATCTGCATTAAGCTTTCTACCGTCTCGGGCCAGTTGCTGGGTTGCGGCCTTCATGTTTGCGAGAAACCAGACGTCAGCTTTCTCGCAGGCTGCCAGCACCTCAAGCGTGCGCCATTTCACCTCCATTCCATACGGGTCAAGGAAGACCAAAGCCCGCGGCGTCCCACGCCCAGAAGCTGACGAAGCCCAAGCACCTGTGCTGAACATTCTTTGTATAAAGTCGTTGGCATTATCGTGAACCACCTTGGCATCGCGATTTGGGAAAAGACCGACCAGTCTTTCAAGCGCGCGCGCATGGCGCTGCAGCGCATCGCCAAACCTCAGATGTGCAAATGGAGGCTCTATAGAAAGCGCTCGGGCGGCACTGCCCGGATATTGCTTCTCGATTTGCGAAATCGGTTCAGCTTCGAAAAGTCCACCCGAATTTTCAACGGCCGTTCGTTCGCCGGTACCCGCAAACGGATCGACGTACCAAAGGTCGAATTGATTTTGGATGGCGCGTGTAAAAAACTGACTGTAGGCGCTGATTGCCGCGAGTTTTACCTCGGTCCAATCTCCGCCGAACGCGTGTCGTGCATCTGACAAAACAGCCCCCTCGTTCAGATGCTGTACTTTTAACCGCGACGGCTAGCAATGCAACAGTACTGGTTACTTAACAGATACTACAGTCCGGATCTGGCCGCTGTCTGCTGCTTCCCAGGTCCGTTCGTGGTCACGATCGACAAGCGATCCTAACCGGCGCCTTTCCTACATCCTCACCCCATGCCAAAATCGGGACGGCTCTTTGCATCGTCCATCCCCCGCCCCGCTCCGCGCTCCCCTGCGCGGAAAATTTGCCATGCGCTGTGTGGGTGAAGTTCGAGAAGTTCGGGAAAGCCCGAATTTCCTACATTGAACCATATCGGTGATTTACGGTGCGTTTCTCACCTGCAACCTTATCGAGGTGTGTGAAGTTCGCCGATCTGCCAGGGCATCGGCTTCCCGAGCCTGAGTCGTTTGTGGTCAGGATCGACAAGCGATCCTGACGCGCGGCAAATATCGACAAACGACATTTGCGAGCGATATTTGCAGACGCGCACACCGCGCGCTTCAAACCCCCGCCTCCTCGGAGCGGTCGGCCAGACTGTGGACAGAGATCAGGTGTTGACGGGGGTCTGATCAGGCCGCGAACGGAGCGCGAAACCGGAAGCGAATGGTGGGCGTAGGAAGGATTGAACTTCCGACCCCTGCGATGTCAACACAGTGCTCTACCACTGAGCTATACGCCCAAGCCATTCGAAAACCCGCCATCGCTGCCGGGTGAGGGGCGCCTTTAGCGTCGGCCCGCAGTCGATGCAAGCCGGATTCCGGGTCGCCCGAAGAAACTCAGATGCTGGCCTGCGAAGGGTGCCCGAACACCCGCTGCACCTCCAGCACCAGGTCCTTCAGGTGAAACGGCTTCGACAGCACCTTGGCCTGCGGCGCCTCGCGGCTGGCCTTCAGCGTCACTGCGGCAAAGCCGGTGATGAAGATCACCTTGGTCCTCGGCGAAACCTCGGTGCAGCGCTGGGCCAGTTCGATGCCGTCCATCTCCGGCATGACGATGTCGGACAGCAGCAGGTCGAAATGCTGCGTCTCCAGCAGCGGCAGCGCTTCCGTCCCCCGGTCCACCGCCACGACCTCATAGCCGGCGTTTTCCAGCGCGCGCGCCAGGTAAGTGCGCATGGCCTCTTCGTCTTCGGCAAGCAGGATGCGGATCATGGTGGAAAGGGACTCCAGTGCCTGTCGTTGTCGGAACCGCCTTCTACGCCGGCCCGGTTAACATTCTTGCCAAGCCGGGCCTACGGCGCGCTTTGACAGGTCCGCCATTTGCCGCCAGATTCGCTCGCATGGACGAAACTGGCGCGGCACACGGTGATTCGGCCATCCGCCAGGGCGGCGAGATCCCCGGTGCGGAGGGCGCCCCCGCCTTTTGGCTCCGCGCGCCGGAACCCTCGGCCATTCCCATCCTGCTCGCCGTCCCCCATGCCGGCCGCGCCTATACCGGCAACCTGCTCGAGCGCATGCGCCACCCCGGCTCGACCTCGCTGCGGCTGGAAGATCGTTATGTCGATCTGCTGGCCGACGCCGTCTCGCGGGAAACCGGCGCCGCCCTGCTCGTCGCCTCGGCGCCGCGCGCGATGATCGATCTCAACCGCTCGGTCGAGGACATCGATTGGGAGATGATCCGAGGCCAGTCCCGCCAGGATCTGCAGGGCGAAGTCGATTCCTATTCCCCCGGCCATCGGGCGCGCAGCGGTCTCGGCCTGATTCCGCGCCGCCTGCCGGGCCTGGGCGAACTGTGGAAACGCCATCACGACCATGCCGATCTCGCCGCCCGCATCGCCGGCATTCACCAGCCCTATCACGCCTGCCTCGATTCGGCCCTGGCCGCCTTGCGCGAGCGCTGGGGAACGGCGCTGCTGATCGATCTTCACTCGATGCCGCCGCTTTCGCTGCGCGGCGCCCAGCGCGGACCGGAATTCGTCCTGGGCGATCGCTTCGGCACGGCCTGCCAGGGCGGTCTGGTCGGCTCGACCTTCTCCTATTTCGCCGAACGGCGCAGGGGCACGGCGCACAACCGGCCCTATGCCGGCGGCTATGTGCTGGAACGCCATGCCGCCCCCCAGCGCGGCCTCCATGCCTTCCAGCTCGAGATCGACCGGACCAGCTATCTCGATGCGCGCCAGATCGAACCGGGCGAGCGGTTCGACGAAATGGTCGCGGTCCTGGTCGGCCTCGTCCGCCGCCTGGCAGGCGAAGTCGCCGCCCTCGGCCGAATGGAACGCGCCGTGGGCTGGGGCATGGCGGCAGAGTAGCCCCCGCCGCCTGAAAACGCGAAAGCCCATAAAAAACCACCTCGCGCAATGCACGAGGTGGCCAAGGTTCAGGGAGGAGGTGCACAGCGTGCACCAACCCTGCCGGACCATGAGGGAAGTCACAGCAGGATCGCCCGGAACATATGCCGGCTCGCGGCGCGGTTCAAGCCCTTCCGGCCGTCCTGCGACGAAGTGATGGAATCGGCGGGACCGGCCGCCTCAGCTGTTGAGTACCGGCGTCGGCGCCTTGCCCATCGCCGACTGGCGGGCGAAGATGTCGCGCATCAGCTCAAGGCTGAAAAGATGGGCGAAAATGAGCGGCAGCAGCCCGCTCTGGTTCCACCCGCGCAGGACGTCGCCACGCACCTCGCGCAGCTTCTCCTGGTTGACCATCTTGAAACCGCGATAGACGAACGGCTGCTCGATCCCCTGCTGCTGGATCGCCACTTCGCCATCCATCAGCAGGTCGTGCTTGTTCAGTTCCTGGACGAAGGCGGTCGTGCGCATCCCCGCTTCCTCGAACTGCTCGCAGAACGAGAGCATGCCCTTGCAGGTTTCGGTCGGCTGGTCGCCGTCGAACAGGGGCTCGCCCTCGGCGAACTCGCCGATCAGGCCGCAGGTCGGGTCGAAGCACAGCGAAAGCTCGCCCGCTTCCGGCGTCAGGCGTGCCAGCAGGAACGGATAGCGCCGCGCATAGGCCGGCACATAGACGTTCTCGGTCAGCCGCCCATCCTCGCCGACGAAGACGTTGACCCCTTCGTTCAGGCCCATCAGCGCCAGCGGCACGGCCTCGTCACCGGCCGAGAACACGATCGGGAAGTTGCGCTGGGCCTGGGGAAATTCCTCCACGGTCAGCGGCACCGCGTGCTGGCCGATCAGCCAGTCCGCCTGATCGGTGGCCCGGCTGCGCCAGGTCGCATGGTCGCGGCTGTTGAGCGGGACAAGATCCTTGTAGAACAGGGGCAGGCTGGGATTCTGCGGCGCACTGGCCATGGCATCATTCTCCGATATGCGTTTTCAAGTCAGCTGAAACTCTGGTGACCCGGAAAACGTGACAACAACTCCCTTGCCCAAGCCAGCGCACAGGCAGGGTTTACGCGCCCTTTAGGCGTTGGCCGATGATCAGGCAAGCGCGCCCGCCCCGGCGTGCAATCGTCTACGGGACCAGTTTTCCAGGGTTGAGCAGGCTCTGCGGATCCAGCGCTGCCTTGACCCGCGCCATGACCGCCAGCGCCACCGGGTCGCCATGACGCGCCAGCGCCGCGCGCTTCAGTTGCCCGATGCCGTGCTCGGCGGAAATCGAACCACCCCAGGCGGTGACCATCGCGTAGACGTCCTCGCTGATGGCGGTGCCCTCGTTCTCCTGCCAGGTTCGCGCTTCCACGCCCGGCGGCGCCAGGACATGGAAATGGACGTTGCCATCGCCGAGATGGCCGAAGGCGATCGCCCGGGTGCCAGGCCAGCGCGCCTCGATCGCCGGCACCGCCTCGATTACGAAATCGGCCATGCGCTCCACCGGCACCGAGATGTCGTGCTGCATCGCCGGTCCCTGTGCCCGCTCCGCCGGCGCCACTGAGTCGCGCAGCAGCCAGAAGGCATCGGCCTGGGCTTCATTGGCGGCGATCGTCGCGTCCTCGATCAGCCCGGCATCGAGCGCCGCCGCCAGCGCCGTTTCGACCCGCTCGCGCAGGCCTGCAGCGGCAGCGGAATCGGCGACGCATTCGATCAGCACGTGCCAGGGGTGCGCGCCGGCCAGCGGCGAACGGGTCGCGGGCACATGCGCGAGCACCGCGTCCAGGCAATGGCGCGGCATGATCTCGAACCCTTCCAGGGTCTCGCCGAGCGCCATTTCGCCCGCCGCGCCCTCGAACCGAACCAGCAGTTCGCGCGCCGCGTGGATCGACGCCACGCCGATCCAGGCGACCACCCGGGCCGCCACCGCCGGGACCAGCGCCAGCGTCGCCGCCGTGACGATACCCAGCGTGCCTTCCGAGCCGATCAGCACCTGCTTGAGGTCGAACCCGCGATTGTCCTTCCTCAGCGGGGTCAGCGCGGAAAACACGCTGCCATCGGCCAGCACCGCCTCCAGCCCCAGCACCTGGTCGCGCATCGTCCCATGGCGCAGGACCTGCGTGCCCCCGGCATTGGTCGAAACCAGCCCGCCGACCGTTGCCGAACCCTTGCCACCGAGCGTCAGCGGAAACCGCAGGCCCGCCGCCTCCGCCACGCCATGCAGCGTTTCCAGGATTGCCCCGGCGCCCGCCGTCACCCGGCGCGCGCCGACATCGACCGGCCCGATCGCGTTCAGCCGCCGCAGCGAAAGGAGCAACTGCGCCCCGCTCTCGTCCGGGGTAGCGCCGGCGCACATGCCGCTGTTGCCCCCTTGCGGCACGATCGCCACGTCATGGGCCGCGCACAGCCGGACCAGCGCCGCCACTTCCGCCGTATCGGCCGGCGATGCCATCGCCAGCGCCCGGCCAGTGAAGCGGCCGCGCCAATCGGTCAGCCAGGGCGCAACCAGCTCGTCGTCCCGGGTCAGCCCGCGCGGGCCGAGCAGGCGGCCGGCCTCGGCAAGGAATCGGTCGAACTCGCGCGGGGCGATGGCAGTTTCCGGGCCGGTTTCTCTCATGGTCGCGCTTATGGCATGTCGATGGCAGCGCGTTAAGCGGCAGAACCGGTGTTGCACATGCACCACAAGGTTAAGCGGCGGTTCAAATTGTCACAGGCATCTGGACGCAACAGCCTTGCCCGCCCGGCCGGCCGCGGCCATGCTCGGCGATCGGCCTTTTCGTTCCTTGCTGTCTTCGAGTTGCCTGTCCCGCCCGATGACCCGTTTCCGCTTCGCTTTTTCCCGGCTGACCGGCGCAGCCCTCGCGGCCGCGTTGTCGGTTACGGCTGTTGCGGCCTGGGCCAGCGGCCTCGGGCGTGCCGTTCATTCGCCGGTCGCAGATGAACCCTGGCAGCAGGTCCGCATTCTGGAACGCTTCTCCATCCGCATTTCCCCTGGCGCACCGATTCCGCCCCAGATGCAGTTCGACCTCGAACAGGACCGTGCCCGCTCGCGGATCGAGGAGCGGAAGATTGCCCGGTGCGTCAATGTCGGCCAGATCGGCGCCGTCCAGTCGACGCGGGACAACCGGCTGGTGTTCTACATGCGCGACCAGCGCATCATCATTGCCAACCTGGAAAAGGCCTGCCGCTCCCGGGATTACTATTCGGGCTTCTACATGGCCCGCAGCGCCGATGGCCAGCTTTGCCTCGATCGCGATGTCCTGCAATCCCGTTCCGGCGCCAGTTGCAAGGTCAGGCGCTGGCGCGAACTGGTCGATGCCGGCGAGCACTGAGCCCGCCGCCCGTCGCCCGATTTTCTTGACTTTGCGGCCCGAAGGCGCCTAACGGGCGCAGCTTGCGCGTGTCGCGCCGTTTTGGCCGCGCGCGCCGTTCATTTCTCCATCCACACGAGCACCCATGAAGTTTGCCGATCTCGGCCTGTCAGACGAATTGCTGGCCGCAGTCGTGGCCAAGGGCTACGACACGCCGACCGCCATCCAGGCCCAGGCCATCCCTTCCGTGCTGATGATGCGCGACCTCATCGGCATCGCCCAGACCGGCACCGGCAAGACCGCCAGCTTCGTCCTGCCGATGATCGACATCCTCGCCCATGGCCGCCGCCGGGCGATGATGCCGCGCAGCCTGATCCTCGAACCCACCCGTGAACTGGCCGCCCAGGTAGCGGAAAACTTCGAGATGTACGGCGTCAACCACGATCTCAAGATGGCGCTGCTGATCGGCGGCGTGCAGATGGGGGACCAGGTCAAGGCGCTCAACGAGGGCGTCGACGTGCTGATCGCCACACCCGGCCGGCTGATGGACCTGTTCGAGCGCGGCAAGATCCTGCTGACCGGCTGCGACCTCCTGGTGATCGACGAGGCCGACCGCATGCTCGACATGGGCTTCATCCCCGATATCGAAACGATCTGCTCGAAGCTGCCGGCGACTCGCCAGACGCTCCTGTTTTCCGCGACGATGCCGCCGGTGATCAAGAAGCTGGCCGACAAGTTCCTGTCGAACCCGAAGTATATCGAGGTCGCCCGCCCGGCGTCCAACAACGCCAATATCGCCCAGTTCAAGGTCAAGGTTGCCACGCGTGGCAAGCGCGAAGTGCTGCGCCAGCTGCTCAGGACCGACAACGTCACTACCGCCATCGTCTTCGCCAACCGCAAGACCACGGTGCGCGAACTCAACAAGAGCCTGCGCAGCCACGGCTTCGCCTCGGGCGAGATTCATGGCGACATGGACCAGTCCTCGCGCAACGCCGAGCTCCAGCGCTTCAAGGATGGCGAGATCAACATCCTGTGCGCATCCGACGTCGCCGCGCGCGGCCTCGACGTCAAAGGCGTCTCCCACGTCTTCAACTTCGACACGCCCTGGCACCCGGACGACTACGTCCACCGCATCGGCCGCACCGGCCGTGCCGGCGCCACCGGCCGCGCCTTCACCTTCGTCGCGCCGGAAGACGCCGAGGCGATCGCCAATGTCGAGAAGCTGACCGGCGGCGAAATCCCGGGGTTCACCCTGTCGGAAGGCGACCTTGCCGAGGTCGAGACCGATTCCCGCCCGCAGCGCGAGCCGCGCCGTCGCGACGACAGCCGTCGTGGCCGTGGCGGTCGCAGCGAAGAAACGCGCCGCGACGAGCCCCGCCGGGAAGAGCCCCGCCGCGACGAACCCCAGCGTGAAGAACCACGCCGCGACCAGGCCCGTCGCGAGGAACCCCGTCGCGAGGAACCCCGCCGGGACGATCGCCGCCCCGAGGACCGCCGGCCCCGGCGCGATGACCAGCCGCGCCACCGCCACGATGCCGAGCCGCCGAGCAAGCCCGGTGAATGGAACGGCCCGGTGCCCGATTTCCTGAGCTTTTCCGCGCTGAACTGAAGCAAGCATCGCGCAAAAAAGTGGGCACCGGTTTTTTGCAAACAGCGATGCGACAAAAAGTGTAGCCGGCTGTGCAGGAACTGCCGGTCCATTCCGTCCTCCCAGACCTGCTCGCCGCTTTGCGTGAGCAAGGCACCGCCGTCCTCATCGCCCCGCCCGGCGCCGGCAAGACCACCGCGGTCGCCCCGGCTTTGCTCGCCGAACCCTGGTGCACCGGCACCGTCGTCATGCTCTCCCCCCGCCGGGTCGCCGCCCGCGCCGCCGCCGAGCGCATGGCCGAACTGATCGGCGAGCGCCCGGGCGAGACCATCGGCTACCTGACCCGGCTCGACACCAAACGCTCCGCCCGCACCCGCATTCTCGTCATGACCGAGGCAATTTTCGTCGCCACTCTGCTCGCCGATCCCGATCTCGCCGGCGTCTCCGCGGTCCTGTTCGACGAGGCCCACGAACGCCATCTAGACAGCGACCTCGGCCTGGCGCTGGCGATCGAATCGCGCGCGGTGCTGCGTGAGGACCTTCGCCTCGTCGCCATGTCCGCCACCATCGACGGCGCCCGCTTCGCCGGCCTGCTCGGAGACGCGCCGATCATCGAAAGCGCCGGCAAGGCGTGGCCGCTCACCGTGCGCTGGCTCGGCGCAAGACCGGATTTGCGCATAGAAGACGCCATGGCCGCCGCCATCCAGACCGCCTGGCGCGAGGAAGTGGGCGACATCCTCGCCTTCCTCCCCGGCATCGGCGAGATCAACCGGGTCGCCGAACGCCTGCCCGCCTCCATGCTGGTCCTCCCCTTGCACGGCCAATGCGAACCCGCTGCCCAGCGCGCCGCCATCCGCCGCGATCCGCAAGGTCGCCGCCGCGTCGTCCTCGCCACGGCCATCGCCGAGACCTCGCTGACGCTCGATGGTGTCTCGGTCGTCGTCGATGCCGGCCTGTCCCGCCGCGCCGAGTTCGACAAGGCGGCGGGCGTCACCCGCCTCGTTACCCACCGCGCCAGCCAGGCCGCCGCCGCCCAGCGCGCCGGCCGCGCCGCCCGCCAGGGCCCGGGCGTCGCCTATCGCCTGTGGGAGGAGGCGGCCCACCCGGGTCGCCCCGCGTTCGACCCGCCGGAAATGCTGACCAGCGACCTCGCGCCGCTGGTGCTGGCGCTGGCGCAATGGGGCAACGGCGACCCTGCGAGCATGGCGTGGATCGATCCGCCCCCCGCCGCTGCCCTCGCCGCCGCGCGCGCCAAGCTGTCCGGCCTCGGTGCGCTCACCGATGAGCACCGGATCACCGACCACGGAAAGGCCATGGCCGCCCTGCCGATGGCGCCGGAGCACGCCCACATGCTGCTTTATGGTGCGGCCCACGGCGCCGCCGAACCGGCCGCCCGCCTTGCCCTGCTGCTCCAGGAGCGTGGTCTGGGCGGGCAGGGGGAGGATCTCGCCCAACGCCTTGACCGCTGGAACCGCGACCGCTCGCCGCGCGCCGAAGCCTCGCGCAAGCTCGCCGCCGGCTGGGCGAGGCGCGCGGAAAAGCTCGTTCCCGCCCATTCCCATGACGATATCCCGCTCGGCATTCTGCTCGCCGAAGCCTTCCCCGAAAACCTCGCCAGGCGCCGCGACGCCAGTGGCGAGGAATGGCTCGCCGCCGGGGGCAGGGGGCTGCGCCTCGATCCCACCTCGCCGCTTGCCCGCGCCGAATTCCTTGCCGTCGGCGAAGCTCAGGGCCAGGCCAAGGGCGCGCGGATCACCGGCGGCATCGCCCTGGATGCGGCCGAGGTGCTGCAATGGCTGGCGCCGCGCATCGAGCGCAAGCCCATGCTCCGCTGGCTGGCGGATGACAGGCGGGTCGAAGCCACGCTCGAACAGCGCCTCGGTGCCCTCGTCCTCTCGCGCGGCTCCGATCCTTCGCCCGACCCCGCCGCCATCGCCACCCTGATCTGCGCAAAACTGCGTGAGGCGGGTCTCGGCCTGCTCCCGCTAGGCAAGGCGAGCCATTCTCTCCTCCGCCGCGCCCGCTATGCCGGCCTTGCCGCGCTTTCCGAAGAAGCCTTGCTGGACGACCTCGATGACTGGCTCGGCCCGCAACTCTCCCGCCGCCTCGACGCGCTCGACCCGGGCCAGCTTCACCAGGCCCTGCTCGACCGTCTCGACTGGAACGAACGCCAGACTCTCGACCGCCTCGCCCCTCCGGACTTCACCAGCCCCGCCGGCAGCCACCACCCCATCGATTACGACGACCCCGGCGGCCCATCGGTCGAAATCCGCGTCCAGGCCCTGTTCGGCCTCGAACGCCACCCGACATTCGGCCAGCCGCCGCAGCCGCTGCGCCTCCTCCTCACCTCCCCCGGCGGCAAGGCGATCCAGACCACGCTCGACCTCCCCGGCTTCTGGCGCGGCTCATGGAAAGACGTGCAGAAGGACATGAGAGGCCGCTACCCCAAACACCGCTGGCCCGACGAACCCTGGAACGAAGACCCCAGCCTCAAGACCCGCAACGCCTTCGAGGCGCAGCGCAAAGCTTGATTCGTGGCGCGATTCGCGGCAAGCGAACGGCCATGTCCGCACGCATCTACCAGCGCCCGAAAAATGCCATGCAGTCCGGCCGCGCCGGCACGGACCAGTGGCTGCTCGAATTCAATCCGGCTGAGGCCCAACGCGCTGATCCGCTGATGGGCTGGTCCGGCTCGGGGGACACGCAGCGCCAGGTGCGCCTGTCGTTCGCCTCGGTCGAAGCCGCGAAGGAATATGCCGAGCGGTACGGGATCGACGCCATCGTCCACCCGACCCCGCCGCGCCGTCTCAAGCTGCAAGCCTACGCGGATAATTTCCGCTAAGCCGAACTGGACTTTTCCCCAAGCCGCCGCCATATGCCCGCCCGGGAGCCGGTCGGGCGTTCGCGTTCGCCAACCTGGTCAGGTCCGGAAGGAAGCAGCCACAACGGATAGCTGCGGGTCGGCCGGCTCCTACTCATTGAAGCGTTGGCTCATTCACGCTTTGGCCTTTTGCATTGAGCGCGTAAACCGGGCCGACCATGGGCGATTCATCCGACATCTTCGGCGACGAGCCTGAATTCGACGCGCCGACCGCCGCCGAACTGGAAGCCGCCGGCCAGTCATCGATGTTCGGCGATCCCGCGCCCGCGGCCAGCGTGGTCCGCGAACCCGCCACCCCGCCGCCGGTCGCCCCCAAGCTTACCCAGCCCTACCGCGTCCTCGCCCGCAAATACCGCTCGCAGACTTTCGCCGAGCTGATCGGCCAGGACGCCATGGTCCAGACCCTGGCGAATGCGATCAGGCGCGACCGCCTCGCCCATGCCTTCCTGATGACCGGCATTCGCGGCGTCGGCAAGACCAGCACCGCCCGCCTGATCGCCAAGGCGCTGAACTGCGTGGGTGCGGACGGCCAGGGTGGTCCGACCATCGACCCCTGCGGCACATGCGAACCTTGCGTCGCCATCGCCGAGGGCCGCCATATCGACGTGATCGAGATGGACGCCGCCAGCCACACCGGGGTGGACGACGTGCGCGAGATCATCGAGGCCGTGCGCTATGCCGCCGTCTCCGCGCGCTACAAGATCTACATCATCGACGAAGTCCACATGCTCTCGCGCAACGCTTTCAACGCGCTGCTCAAGACGCTGGAGGAACCGCCGGCGCACGTGAAGTTCCTGTTCGCCACCACCGAGGTGGACAAGCTCCCGGTCACCGTGCTCTCCCGCTGCCAGCGCTTCGACCTGCGCCGCATCCCCGCCGAACTGCTCGCCAGCCACTTCGCCATGATCTGCGGCAAGGAAGGCGTCACCGCCGAGCCCGAGGCACTGGCGATGATCGCGGCGGCGGCCGAAGGCTCGGTGCGCGATGGTCTCTCCATCCTCGACCAGGCCATCGCCCATGCCGATCTGGCGGGGGAAGGCGAAAGCACCCATGTCACCGCCAAGCAGGTCCGCGACATGCTCGGCCTGGCCGACAAGTCACTGCAACGCCAGGTCTTCGCCGCGATCCTCGGCGGCGATGGCGCTGCCCTGCTCGAAGCCATCGAACACCAGTTCGCATTGGGCGTCGAACCCATCGCCATGGTCCGCGCGGCGATGGAGCTCGCCCACCGCGTGACCGTCGCCCAGTTCGGCAAGGGCTTCGAAGCCGCCTCGGAAGACGAACGCGCGGCGCTGGCGCAATGGGCGGAGCGGCTGACTCCTGGCCAGCTTCACCGTCTCTGGCAACTGCTGCTGAAGGCGCACGAGGAAGTGAAGCTGGCGCCCGAGCCATTGGTCGCCGCGCAGATGGCGCTGCTGCGCTGCCTCCACGCCGCCGACCTGCCGGACCCCGGCACCCTGCAGAAGCGCCTGGAGGAACTCGCCAGCCGTCCCGCTGTCACCACCCCGGCGGGTGAAGCCGCAGCCGCCTCGGCCCCCGTGGCGATGGACTGGTCGGAACTGGTCGCCATCGTCGGCCGCCACCACGTGCTCGCCGAACAGGTCCTGCGCGACTGGGTCCGCGTGATCGAACTGCGACCCGGCTTCCTGCGCTTCGCCTTCGCCGGCGGCAGTTCGATCCACTCGGCCAAGGACCTGCGCGCCGCGCTCGAATCCGCCACCGGCCGCGAATGGGAACTGGTGGAAATGCCCTCCGGCGGCGCGCCGACCCTGCGCGAACTGGCCGATGCCGCCAAGGCCACCGAAGCCGAGGCGCTCCGCCGCTCGCCGCTGGTCGAAGCCGCCTTCGCCGCCTTTCCGCAAGCCGAAATCCTCACCGACGAAGATCGCCCTGCGCGCCTCGTCGGCGGTGAACGAAACTGGAGATCATGATGAAGTCGATGGAAGAGATGATCCAGGCCGCCCAGAAAGCCGCCGAGACCATCAGCAAGCAGATGAACGAGACCCAGGCCACGCTCGACAAGCTCGAAGTCGAAGGCGTCGCCGGCGGCGGCCTGGTGAAAATCCGCTGCTCCGCCAAGGGCCGGGTCATCGGTGTTTCCATCGACGACAGCCTGATCGTCCCGGCCGACAAGCAGATGCTCGAAGACCTCGTCGCCGCCGCCTTCAACGACGCCCGCACCAAGGCCGACGAAGTCGCCGGCGCCGAAATGGCCAAGGCCCAGCAGGGCATGGGCCTGCCGCCGGGGTTCAAGCTGCCGTTTTGAGCATCAACTCGGCGACATTGCGGCAGATCCAGCGCCTGCGAAGGTCATCAGGCAGCCATCTTCCGACGCCGCGTAGACGATCGCCCGATGAACTTTGCCCGACATGCCCATCTCCCAACCATTTGGATGCATTCCAGGGGACATGATGCGGCAACCCGTTTCCCGGTTCCTTCGTGGTCCGGATCGGCAAGCGATCCATACGGGGGCCACATTCGCCAAGCGGCTGCGACCAACTTTCCTACATTCTCGAAATCTGCCAATCTGGGCTGTTCTTTGTCATTGTCGGATTGATCGGCCCGCCAGTGCGCATGGGAGCCGCGCGCGCAAAACTTTCCCATGCCCGCCGTGGGCGAAGTTCGAGAAGATCGAGAAGTTCGGGAAAAGTTGGATTTGTGAAGTTGCGGCTGCAAGAATTTGAGAAAGCTACGGGAATTGGCAAACTAAGACCCCGCTTATACTCCCGCGAACTTCACACCGGCCCGATCGTCCGCAGGCTCGTTGCGCCAGGCCTGCGACGGCAGCGGTGCCCCGGAGTCTGTCTGTGCTGTGGATCGACAAGCGATCCACAGGGGCGTCCCGCCGCACCATTGCAACGCACCCGCCCCCATCCCATATCTCCAACAACCGCCGGCGGGGGCGTCGCCTGAACGATACGCTCCGCCCGCATATGCACTGTCAGCGTTTGTTTAGCGCCGACGTGCTAGATGGATGGATATGGACGTGAACCTGCTTCCCCTTCTCCCCTTGCGCGACATTGTCGTGTTCCCCGGCATGGTCGTGCCCCTCTTCGTCGGCCGCGAGAAATCGGTCGCCGCGCTCGAGGCGGCGATGGCGGCCGAGGACAAGGATATCTTCCTGCTCGCCCAGCTCGATCCCGGCTGCGACGATCCGGGCGCCGACGACCTTTACGACGTCGGCGTCATTGCCACCGTGCTCCAGTTGCTCAAGCTGCCCGACGGCACCGTGCGGGTGCTGGTCGAGGGCCAGCACCGGGGCCAGCTGGAATCGCTTCGCGAAGAGGGCGAAATGCTCGTCGCCGCGGTCGAGCGGGTCGAATCGGCGGCGCCGGAAGGGCCGGAAATCCAGGCGCTGATGCGCAGCGCGGTCGATCAGTTCAACGAATATGCCAAGCTCAACAAGAAGCTCTCGCAGGACGCCGGCGACCAGCTGGGCGACATCGACGATCCCTCGCGCCTGGCCGATGCCATCGCCGCCCATGTCGGCGCTAAGGTCGCCGACAAGCAGGCCCTGCTGACCGAACTCGATCCGGGCCGGCGGCTGGAAATGGCGCTCGGCATCATGGAAGGTGAGCTGGGCGTGCTCCAGGTCGAGCGCAAGATCCGTGGCCGGGTCAAGCGCCAGATGGAGAAGACCCAGCGCGAATACTACCTCAACGAGCAACTGAAGGCGATCCAGTCCGAACTCGGCGGCGGCGACGACGGCGAGAGCAACGAGATTGCCGAGCTGCAGGAAAAGATCGACACGCTCAAGCTGTCGAAGGAAGCCCGCGCCAAAGCGAGCGCCGAACTGAAGAAGCTCAAGGGCATGCAGCCGATGAGCGCCGAGGCGACGGTCGTGCGCAACTACCTCGATGTCCTGCTCGGCCTGCCCTGGGGCAAGAAGTCCAAGCTCAAGAAGGACATTGCCGGCGCCCAGGCGATCCTCGATGCCGATCACTATGCGCTCGACAAGGTCAAGGACCGCATCGTCGAGTATCTCGCCGTGCAGGCCCGCACCAACAAGCTCAAGGGGCCGATCCTGTGCCTCGTCGGCCCCCCGGGCGTCGGCAAGACCTCGCTCGGCAAGTCGATCGCCAAGGCCTGCGGGCGGCAGTTCGTCCGCCAGTCGCTGGGCGGCGTGCGTGACGAGGCCGAGATCCGCGGCCACCGGCGCACCTACATCGGCTCGCTGCCCGGCAAGATCGTGACGAACCTGCGCAAGGCCGGTTCGTCCAACCCGCTGTTCCTGCTCGACGAGATCGACAAGCTCGGCCAGGATTTTCGGGGCGATCCGGCGTCAGCGCTGCTCGAAGTGCTCGACCCCGAACAGAACGCCAAGTTCCAGGACCACTACCTGGAGCTCGATTTCGACCTGTCGGACGTCATGTTCGTCTGCACGGCCAACAGCCTCAACCTGCCCCAGCCGCTGCTCGACCGCATGGAGATCATCCGGCTCGAAGGCTATACCGAGGACGAGAAGGTCGAGATCGCCGAGCGGCACCTGATCGCCAAGCAGGTCAAGGCACACGGGCTGAAGAAGGGCGAGTTCACCCTCACCCAGGAAGCCCTGCGCGACCTGATCCGCTACTACACGCGGGAGGCCGGCGTCCGCACCCTGGAGCGCGAGATCGCGCGGCTGGCGCGCAAATCGCTGCGCGCCATCCTCGAAGGCAAGGACCAGTCGGTCACGATCACGCCGGAAAACCTTGCCGACTATGCCGGCGTCCGCAAGTTCCGCCACGGCATCTCGGACACGGAACACCAGGTCGGCGCCGTCACCGGCCTTGCCTGGACCGAAGTCGGTGGCGAGCTGCTGACCATCGAGAGCGTCACCGTGCCCGGCAAGGGCGCGGTCAAGACCACCGGCAAGCTCGGCGAGGTGATGAGCGAGGGCGTCCAGATGGCGTTCAGCTTCGTCAAGGCGCGCAGCCCCGCCTATGGCATCAAGCCTTCGATCTTCAACCGCAAGGACCTGCACATCCACTTGCCCGAAGGTGCCGTGCCCAAGGACGGTCCTTCGGCCGGTGTCGGCATGGTCACCGCCATGGTCTCGACGCTGACCGGCATCCCGGTCCGCTCGGACGTGGCGATGACCGGCGAGGTCACCCTGCGCGGCCGCGTGCTGGCGATCGGCGGGCTCAAGGAAAAGCTGCTGGCGGCACTGCGCGGCGGCATCAAGACCGTGCTGATCCCGGAGGAGAACCGCAAGGACCTGGCCGAGATTCCCGCCAACGTGAAGGACGGGCTGGAGATCATCCCCGTAGCCCATGTCGACGAAGTCCTGGCCCGCGCCCTCACCGAGCCAGTCTCCGCGATCGAGTGGACCGAGGCAGACGACCTGGCCAGCCAGGCGGTCGCGCCGGCAACGGGCGTCCAGCCGGGTCCGTCCGCTACCGCGCACTGATTCTGTCGCGACTGCGTAAAAATACGTGCTGCGGCGCCGCATTCCCCTTGTGCGGCGCCGCAATTGTGTGCATCGATTGGATTTTGGACCTTCTCGTCCCCTTTTCTTCCTCGTTTTCGGGGATAATCGCCCGTTTCCGCATGGATTCGGCTTTGACAGCGGCATGAAAACTCGCTCAAGTCCCCGCCGCTCCATGGGCAAAGCAAACTGAACACACGACCACTGGAAGCTAAGGGGTTCGTATATGAACAAGAACGACTTGATTGGCGCCGTTGCCGAGTCGAGCGGGCTCACCCGCAATGACGCGACGAAGGCGGTTGAGGGGGTATTTGAAGCCATCTCTGGCGCGCTGAAGGCCGGGGACGAAGTTCGTCTCGTCGGCTTCGGCACGTTCTCCGTCGCCAAGCGCAAGGCCTCCACCGGCCGCAACCCGCGCACTGGCGAGCCGATGAAGATCAAGGCTTCGGCCCAGCCGAAGTTCAAGGCCGGCAAGGGCCTGAAGGACGCGGTCAACTGACCCGCGCGGGCCGCTGCCTGCAGCGACCCTTCTAGCATCCGCTGGTTCCACCGAATTGCCGTGCAGGTCCGCCTGCACGGCAATTTCTGTTTCAGCGGGCCAGTTGCAACAGGACCATCGGCGCCGCTGTCACCTGGCTCGAGGCGGTGTTCCACACGAGCTGTTGTCCAGCCGCATCCGCCTTCGGCCCTTCCTCGGTGTTGTTGGCCAGGATCGCCGCATCGGTGGTCAACGCAAAGCGCCCCTCCGGCTGCGGCAGGGCAGGGGCTTTGCCCTCTTTCGCCGCCCCCATCGCCAGGGCGGAGAGCATCGGGTTGCCCAGCGCGCCGCCGCTCAACGCCGCCAGCCCCGGGGCATCGATGCGCAAGGTGGCATCCTGTCGCCGCGAGATCGTCACGAAAGCCTGGGCCGCCGGCAGCCGCTCGACCGTCGGGAAGGCAAAATCCCGGTCCAGCCGGCCCTCGATGCGAAAATCGACATCATAGCGCCCGTCGCCCTTGTAGACGACCTTGCGCCATCCGGCCTGCTTGCGCAGCCGCGCGGCAAATTCCTCGGCGGCGGCCGGGTTGCCCGGATCGATCCCGCCGAGCATGGCCTTGAACCCTTCTGCCTCGCGCTTGCGGGTCGCAGCTTGCTCGGCGCGGTTGGCTTCCCAGGCCTTCCGCTGTTCAGCCAATTCGGCAGGGGTGCACGGGCGCGTCGGGGCGGGCTTGCCGGTTTCGGCGCGTTGCGCGGCGCCGGACGCATCTTCCGCCTCAGGGCAGTCTTCCGGCTTGAACACTGCGGCGGCCTTCGCCTCCCGCCCCATCTCCGCCAACTTGCCCAAGGCCGCCAGGTAGATCTCCCCGCTATATGCAAACGTGAACCGCCCATCCCGGCGCACGTCGAGGCTGGCGTCATACTTGCCGGCCATCAGCAGGCAGCCGCCGAGCAGCGCCGTCAGCGCCGCCAGCAGCAAGGCCGCAACACCCCGCCTCGCTGCCCGACCCGTCATGTTGCCCCCCTGTCCGTGTTAGCTCAGTCCTCAATCGCGCGTGTGGCCGCTGCATACAAGGCGATCGCCGCCGCGTTCGACACGTTCAGGCTCTCCATCGCCTCGGCGATCGGCAGCCGCGCCAGCGCATCGCAATGCTGGGTGATGTTATGGCGCATGCCCTCGCCCTCTGCGCCCAGCACCAGCGCCACCGGTCCGGCCGGCAGCGCCTCGGCCAATGTCGCCTCGGCCTCGCCGGCGAGCCCGATCCGCCAGTAGCCCGCCTCGGCCACTTCCTCCAGCGCCCGCGCCAGGTTCACCACCCGTACCCAAGGGACCAGTTCGAGCGCGCCGGAAGCCGATTTCGCCACGACCCCCGATTCGAGCGGCGCGTGGCGGTCCTGGGTCACCACCGCGCAGGCACCAAAGGCCGCCGCCGAGCGCATGATCGCGCCGACATTGTGCGGATCGGTCACCTGGTCGAGCACGACCAGCGGCCGGCGCGGGTCGCCGTTCAGCACGTCCTCCAGCCAGACATCCTCCAGCGGCTCGCATTCGAGTACCAGCCCCTGGTGGGGCGCATCGCGCGCCACCAGCCGGGCGAGGTCCGCCGCCTGCGCATATTCGAGCGGAAAATCCTTGGGCAGCTCACCGTCGAGCGAATCGATGCCCTCGCGCGTCGCCCAGAGTTTCCGGTGCTTGCGCTCGGGATTGAGCAAGGCCGCCTCCACCGCGTGGCGGCCCCACAGCCGCACCGTGCCCTTGGCTCCGCGACCGCTGCCGCGCCCGCCCTGCATCCGCCCGGCCCGGCCCCTGAGGGCGCGGCGGGGCCGATCTGCTCCATTATCCTGATTCCGGCTCATGGGATGAGCCTATCGCCCGCCAAGGCGCGCCTGCCAAGCCCGCCATTTCGCGCCGAACCGCGGCCGAGCCCATTGACAGGCCCGGCGCGCTTCGGCAAAGGCGCGCTTCCTCGGCCGGATGCCCTTCAAGCGAAGGGCTTTTGCGGGGCAACCCGCCGACCGGCAAGCTGGTGTGGACAGGTGGCCGAGTGGTTAAAGGCAGCAGACTGTAAATCTGCCCGCGCAAGCGTACGCTAGTTCGAATCTAGCCCTGTCCACCACCAACTGCCTCATCAATACGCCGGCGGGTCGCTCGCCGGGAAGCTCGCGTCGGACGCGTCGTCGATCTTGTCCCAGTGCTTCGGGTCGCTGCGCATTCCGGCAGTGCCGGCATTGCGCACCTGGACGAAGTTGTCCGGTGACGCCTCGCCATGGGCGAAAGCCACCTTGTCCTGCCCGGCACGGGAATTCTGAAACCAGCGCCAGGCCATCAGTCCGGCACCGGCCAGCATCGCGGTTCGCATCAGCATCGGTTTTCTCCTGGGTCGTGCGCGCCCGAATTCCGGGCCGCGCGGGATGTGGAAGCAGGGGCGTCGCGCGCATCGGCCGGTTCGAGCCGGTGCGATCGCCAGCGCAAGGCCATGCCGCCGATGGCGGCTGCCATGCCCAGCGGCACGACACTGGCCGACGAGATCTGGCAGCGTTCGCCTTCGAGAGCGGAAACCTCACGCATGAAGCCAGAACCAGCGACCCTCTCGCCCGTTCCAGCTGCGGACAACGCGGTTGATGCCATTGCCGGCGATGCGTCGGCTCTGTAACGAAAATGTCATATCCGCCGGCCCTCTGCCGGGGGTAGGAGTCCCGTCATCCACCAGATCGCCGCCTTGCCGTACCGCACCCTCGGTCCCGCGCTTTCCGCGCCGGTCGAGGTGCTGCTGGTCACCTCGCGCGGCACCGGGCGCTGGGTCCTGCCCAAAGGCAACCAGCCCAAGCGGATGAGCCCGCACGCCGCCGCCGCCCGCGAGGCGGAGGAGGAAGCCGGCATCCTCGGCGCCATCTGCCCGACCCCGCTCGGCTCCTACCAGTATCGCAAGCGGCTGGACAACGGCGCCTCGCTGCTCGTCACCGTCGATGTCTTTCCCTTCGCGGTGACCGAGGAGCTGCCCGCCTGGCGCGAACAGGCCGAACGCGAACGCCGCTGGTTCACCCTCGCCGAAGCCGCCGCCGCGGTCGACGAGCCCGATCTCGGCGAACTGCTCCGCAGCTTCGGCCCCCACGAATTCACCGGGCTCCCCGGCACCGCCTGGACGGCGGTCAGGAGCCTCAGTCGAGGACTACGCATGTTTCACTGGTTCCAGTCGCTGATGCCCCGCCAGGGCAACTTCTTCGACCTGTTCGAAGCCCATTCCCGCACCCTGTGCGAGGGCAGCAATGCGCTTACCCGCCTGCTCGCCGGCGGCCCCGGCATGGCCGACCACGTCCGCGAGATCAGCGAGCGCGAGACCGAGGCCGACGCTATCATCCGTGAAGTGCTGCAGACCGTGCGCCGCACCTTCCTGACCCCGTTCGATCGTGGCGCCATCACCAGCCTGATCTCGGCGATGGACGACGCGATCGACCAGATGCAGCAGACCGCCAACGCCATTTCGCTCTACGAGGTCACCGCCTTCGAGCAGGAAATGCGCGACATGGCGGCGATCATTGTCGATTCCGCCCGCCTGCTGGCCGAAGCCCTGCCGATGCTGCGCAACATCCACGCCAACGCCGGCCGCCTGCATGAGCTGACCGAGCGCCTGGTCCGCATGGAGGGCCATGCCGACGACATCCACCGCACCGGCCTCAAGAAAGCCTTCAAGACTCACGGCGAAACCGCGCCGATGAAGTTTTTCGTCGCTCACGAGATCTACAGCCACCTGGAAAAGGTCGTCGATCGCTTCGAGGACGTGGCCAACGAGATCGACGGCCTCGTCATCGACCACGCGTGATCGTTCACCAGCCATGATCGCCTCGCTCGCATTGCCGCTGCTCGTCGGCCTCGTCGCCCTCGCGCTCGCCTTCGACTTCCTCAATGGCCTCCACGATGCCGCCAACTCGATCGCCACGGTCGTCTCGACCCGCCTCTTGACCCCGCTCCAGGCGGTCCTTTTCGCCGCCTTCTTCAACTTCGCCGCCTATTTCACCTTCGGCCTCAAGGTCGCCGAGACGGTCGGCAAGGGCATCATCGACAAGGACGCGGTGACGCCGGCGGTGATCTTCGGCGCCCTGGTCGGCGCCATGGTGTGGAACGTCATCACCTGGTGGAAGGGCATCCCGTCCTCCTCCAGCCACGCGCTGATCGGCGGCCTGGTCGGTGCCGGGGTCAGCCATGCCGGCAGTGGGGCGATCGTCTGGGGCGGCATCGGCAAGACCACTTCGGCCATCGTCGCTTCGCCGGTGCTCGGCCTCGTCGTCGCCATGGCGCTGATGCTGCTGACCTCCTGGCTGTTCATGCGGGTCACCGCCGGCGCCGCCGAAGGCGTGTTCCGCAGGCTTCATCTGGTGTCATCGGCGGCCTACTCGCTGGGCCACGGCGCCAACGACGCCCAGAAGACCATGGGCATCATCACCGTCCTGCTCTACTCGCAGGGCTACCTCGGGGGCACGTTTCACGTTCCCGGCTGGGTCGTCATCTCGTGCTACGTCGCCATGGGCCTCGGCACTCTCTCGGGCGGCTGGAAGATCATCGAGACGATGGGCTCGCGCATCACCAGGCTGTCCCACCACCAGGGCTTCTGCGCCTCGGCCTCCGGCTCGCTGATGCTGTTCTTCGCCTCCTCGCTCGGCATCCCGGTCTCGACCACCCACACCATCACCGGCTGCGTCGTCGGTGTCGGCGCTGCGCGCCGCGCCTCGGCGGTGCGCTGGGGCGTCGCGCACCGTGTCGTCGTCGCCTGGCTGATCACCATTCCGGCGTCGGCCGCGGTCGGCGCGGCGTGTTACTGGCTGGCTACGCTCGTCTCATCGGCGTGGTGAAGAGCCTCGCAAGGCCTGTCGCCGCAACGGAGCCGACCCGATGCCGCACGCGACACCGGGCCGTGCCCGGCGGGGACCGGGCGGGGTAAGACAGTCAGGCGCCCGCGCCATGGCACCGCCACGGTGAACGATTGCGCGGGTCGGAAAAAAGGGGGGGGCGGGCCGGTGGCGATCACCGGCCCGGATCGCCGTTTACTTGAGCAGCGAGAGCACGTTCTGCTGGCTCTGGTTCGCCTGCTGGATCATCGCGGTCGAGGCCTGGCTGAGGATCTGCGCCTTGGCCATCGCTGTGGTTTCCGCCGAATAGTCGGTGTCCATGATGCGCGAGCGCGCGTCGGACAGGTTGGTCGCCGCGCTGGTCAGGTTGTTGACCGCGCTGGTCAGCTGCGATTCGCCGGCGCCGAGGCTGGCGTTGGTGGCAGCCACGTCGGTCAGCGCCATGTCGACGTTGGTCATCGTCGTCGCCGCCAGAGTGCCGCTGGTCACGTCGAGCGCGGTGGACGAGATGTTGGTCCCGTCGATCGCCGTGCTGGTCAGCGAGACCACGTCGGACGAGTTCGGCCCGGCCTGGATCGAGAAGGTCACGTTGGTGCCCGAAGTCGTGCTGAACAGGCCGACGCCGTTGAACTTGGTCGTCGAGAGAACATTGGCGATCTGCGTCGTCAGCGAGGTCACTTCCTGCTGCATGTTGGTGCGGTTGGCCGAGGAATAGGTACCCGAGGCCGATTGCACCGCCAGCTCGCGGATGCGCTGGAGCATGTTGGTCACCTCGTTGAGCGCGCCTTCTGCGGTCTGCGCCAGCGAGATGCCGTCGTTGGAATTGCGGATGCCCTGCTGCATGCCCATGATCTGGGAGGTCATCGAGGTGGTGATGGCCAGGCCGGCGGCGTCGTCCTTGGCCGAGTTGATGCGCTTGCCGGTGGACAGGCGCTGCATGGCCACGCCCAGCATCTGCTGCGCGGCATTGCTGGCATTCGCGGCCTGAACGGCCCCAATGTTGGTGTTGATGACTGTCATTGTCTTACCCCTTGGATCGGCGCCGACCGGTCCGGGGACAGGCAGGCGACGTCCGGCCTTTTGCGGCCGATGACGGCAATCTGGCGCACGACCTGTGAAACCGGAGTATGCGGGGAGGTATGGGTTTGCCCCTGTTTTTGCATATTAACCGATTTTCTTGGGGCAAAATGCACGAAGTTGCAGGGCGCGTGGCGGCGAATCGGAGGCGATACAGGGAAGATTGGGTAAGGAAGCTGAGAAATTGCCAGCCCGGGTCCCTTTGAATCTTTGTTGCCCAGTCGGTGGCTGCCCTTGAGTCTTTCGTGGTCAGGATCGACAAGCGATCCTTCGGTGGTCAGGATCGACAAGCGATCCTGACGGCGATCCTGACGGCGATCCTGACGGCGGGTTGTCCCCGGCACCCGGGTGGCCTAGATAGCCCGGCATGACAGGCGACATTCATGACAACCACGGGCGCGGCACGGCAAGCTGGAGCTGGCCGTCGATCCACCCGGAGGGCCGCAAGTTCGCCCTGATCGCCGCGGGTATCTGCGCGGTCTTCGCCTTCATGGCCTGGGAAACGCTGGCCTGGCCGATGGGCGTGCTGGTCCTGGGCATCCTCGCCTTCTTCCGCGATCCGCGCCGCGTCGTGCCGCAGGGGGACCGGCTGGTGGTCAGCCCGGCCGATGGCCTGGTGACGATGATCACCACCGTCACCCCTCCGCGCGAGCTCTCGCTGGACGATGGCACCGGCGTGGCCGGTCTCGGCACCGACCCGGTCACCCGCGTCTCGATTTTCATGAGCGTGTTCGATGTCCATATCAACCGCGCGCCGATCGGCGGCACCGTCCGCCGTGTCGTCTACATCCCCGGCCGCTTCCTCAATGCCGACCTCGACAAGGCGAGCGACGAGAACGAGCGCCAGCACCTGCTGGTCGATCGCGGCAACGGGGTGATGATCGGCTTCACCCAGATCGCCGGTCTGGTCGCCCGCCGCATCGTTCCCTTCGTCAAGCCGGGGGACATGATCGCCGCCGGCCAGCGAGTCGGCCTGATCCGCTTCGGCAGCCGCGTCGATGTCTACCTGCCGGCCGACACCGACCCGCTGGTCGTGCAAGGCCAAAATGTCATCGCCGGGGAGACGGTGCTGGCTGAAATCGGCCGTCGCGGGACGATCGAAGGCATCAGCCTGTGAAGGCTGAGGGCGAGTGATGGAGCCCGATCGTCCGCAGCCTCGGCGTTTTCGCGGCGAGCCAACTCTGCGGGGCGGCTTGACCCTGCGGGCGCTGATCCCCAACGCGATCACCTCGGCAGCGCTGTGCTGTGGGCTCACCGGCATACGCTTCGCCATCCAGGGCAATTGGGAAAAGGCGGTGCTCGCCGTCATCTTGGCGGGTATGCTCGACGGCATCGATGGCCGCATCGCCCGCCTGCTCAAGGCCCAGTCGCGCTTCGGCGCCGAGCTGGACAGCCTGGCCGATGCGATCTCGTTCGGCGTCGCCCCGGCGCTCATCGTCTTCCTGTGGTCGCTGCAGGATGTCGCCCGGCTCGGCTGGTTCGCCGCTTTGGCCTTTGCCATCGCCTGCGTCCTGCGCCTCGCCCGGTTCAACGCGCGGATCGACATGGTCGATCAGCCGCACAAGCAGGCCGGCTTCCTGACCGGGGTTCCTGCGCCGGTCGGGGCCGGCCTTGCCTTTCTGCCGATGTATCTGTGGATCGCTAGCGGTCGCGAAGAATTTCGCGACCCCTACCTCGTCGGCATATGGCTGGTGATGATCGCCTTCCTGCTGATTTCCAGCCTGGCGACGATGAGTTGGCAGTCCATGCGGCCGCGCAAGACCATTCGCCTGGAAATCATCGCTGCGGTCGGGTTGATCTTTGCCGCACTCCTTACCGAACCATGGTTCACCCTGGTCGGCATCTGTGTGCTGTACCTGCTGATGCTCCCGGTCGGTTTCGTCAGCTATGCGCGGGTCAAGCGGCAGCGCGCTGGCCGGGCCGCAGCGGAGTCCACTCCGAACGCGCCATGAAGCGGCGCGCATAAACGACCGGACCAGCCTGCGCCGCTCGCCGTATGCCCACCGTACGCGGATATTCGCCGCCCGCCGCAAGTGCTTCGCGCTGACGATCACGTTCGATCAGCGCGCGCCGCTCGTCGGCAAGCGCCGACCAGGCACCGGAATGCGCACGGTGAGTCACCGCCATCGACGCCACGGCAAATCCGGCTACCAGCGCGAAAAAGCATCCAATCAGCAGCGCAACCATCGCAACCATCCTTTCGCCAACCCGGCATCGAGCGGACTGGCCGCTGGCCGGGTTTCCCCGTGACCGCTTGATGGTCGCGTGGACAACCTGTGGAAAACCGGAATTTCGGCCGAATGTTCCGCCGTTTGTTCCCGTCTGATCCCTTAATGTTCCATGTCCGTTCCATTGTCAACGGAAAATCGGTGCGAAGCGTGTCGGATTCGCGTCCAAATGACTCTGGATTTTGCCCGCAGTCCCGTGTAAAGGCGCGTTTCCCGCTGCCCTGCCCTTAATTTTACTTAGGGAAATCAACGGGTATCCCACATGGGAAGCGCACACCCCGGTGCCGCAGCGGTGCATTTCCGCACGGTTCCAGCTTCCCAGAGGCGGTTCCATCTTGGAGCCATAACCGGAAAGGAACACGATTATGGCGGCTCCTGTCGTCACCATGCACCAATTGATCGAGGCCGGCGCCCACTTCGGCCACCAGACCCACCGCTGGAACCCGCGGATGAAGCCGTATATCTTCGGCGCCCGCAACGGGGTCCACATCCTCGACCTCTCGCAGACCGTGCCGCTGATGGCCCGCGCGCTCGATTTCGTCTCGGCCACCGTCCAGGCCGGCGGCAAGGTCCTGCTGGTCGGCACCAAGCGCCAGGCCCAGGAGCCGATCGCCCAGGCCGCCCGCGCCTCGGGCCAGCACTTCGTCAACCACCGCTGGCTCGGCGGCATGCTGACCAACTGGAAGACCATCAGCCAGTCGATCAAGCGGATGAAGGCGCTGGAGGAGCAGCTCGCTGGCGACACCCACGGCCTGACCAAGAAGGAAGTGCTCCAGCTCACCCGCGAGCGTGACAAGCTGGAACTCAGCCTCGGCGGTATCCGCGACATGGGCGGCATCCCCGATGTCATGTTCGTGATCGATGCCAACAAGGAAGAGCTGGCGATCAAGGAAGCCAACGTGCTCGGCATCCCGGTCGTCGCCATCCTCGATTCCAACGTCTCGCCCGATGGCATCGCCTTCCCGATCCCGGCGAACGACGACGCCAGCCGCGCCATCCGCCTCTACTGCGACGCCATCGCGGCGGCCGCCAAGAAGGGCGGGCGTGAGGCCGTGGTCGATTCCGGAATCGACATCGGCGCCCTGGATGAGCCGGTGGCCGAAGAGGCGACCGAAGCCTGATTGCCGCCGCCGGAGCACTCCGGCGGTCATCAAACCGACACGCGCCGGGTCCACGTGGCCCGGCGCATCACTTTACCCGAAGAGGACTAGCGACATGGCTTACACCGCCACTGACGTGAAGAACCTGCGCGAGCGCACCGGCGCCGGCATGATGGATTGCAAGAAGGCGCTCGACGAGACCGGTGGCGACATGGAAGCCGCGGTCGACATGCTGCGCGCCAAGGGCCTTGCCGCCGCCGCCAAGAAGTCGAGCCGCACCGCCGCCGAAGGCCTGGTCGGCGTCGCCGTCGCCGGCACCCGGGGCGTCGCGCTCGAGGTCAACTCCGAGACCGACTTCGTCGCCAAGAACGACCAGTTCCAGGATTTCGTCCGCGCCGCCACCGCCGCCGCGCTCGAAACCGGCACCGCCGATGTCGAGGAACTGAAGAACGCGGCCTACCCGGGCGGTGGAACCGTCGGTGAAAAGCTGACCAACAACGTCGCCACCATCGGTGAAAACCAGCAGCTTCGCCGGATCAAGCAGGTCGCGGTCGCGTCCGGCATCGTCGTGCCTTATGTGCACAATGCCGCCGCCGCCAACCTCGGCAAGATCGGCGTGCTCGTCGCGCTCGAATCGGAAGCCGGCGCCGACGTGCTCGAACCGCTCGGCAAGCAGATCGCCATGCACATCGCCGCCGCCTTCCCGCTGGCGCTCAACGCTGACGATCTCGACCCCGAACTGCTCGCCCGCGAACGCAAGATCGCGGCGGAAAAGGCGGCCGAGAGCGGCAAGCCGGCGGAAGTCCAGGCCAAGATGGTCGATGGCGCCGTCGCCAAGTACGCCAAGGAAAACGCGCTGCTGAGCCAGCTCTTCGTCATGGACAACAAGACGCCGATCGCCCAGGTCGTCGAGCAGGCCGGCAAGGCCGCCGGCACCAAGATCGCGCTGGTGGACTATGTCCGCTTCCAGCTCGGCGAGGGCATCGAGAAAGCGGAGAGCGATTTCGCCGCCGAAGTCGCCGCCGCCGCCGGCCTTTCCTGAGAGGCCCCGTCGCGCAGACGGCCCAGATGCGGGGCCGGGTCGCAAGACCCGGCCCCGTTGGCGTTTCAGGGGCCGCCCGCCTCAACCGGCGCCTGGCGCTGGTTTGCCCGGCACTAGGGTGCTCTGCCAGCGCCTCGATCCGCGCCGGTGGATTGAGCGGCCCGGCAACGTGAAGGTCCGACACCCACACCACCCGCATCGGCTCCGCCGCCGCCGGCAGGCCGGGGAGCGCGAAGGTCGTCAGGCGCAGCACGGGTTCCGCCAGGCGATCGCGGCACGCAGCCCAGGCACAGGCATCAGGACGGCGGCCAGCAATCGTTTCCGCAGGCTGCGGCTGTCCGTTCTGGGCATTTTGCTGTGCCGTCCCTTTACTGCAAGGCGAAGGGGCGGCTAAGGCCAGCCCTGACACCCGCACCCCTAGCGACGGACGCCGCCAATCGCCATGCCCCAGCCCGCCTTCAAACGCATCCTGCTGAAACTCTCCGGCGAAGTGCTGATGGGCAACCAGCCGTTCGGCATCGATCCCGGCTTCGTCGCCGAGATGGCGGCCGAGATCAAGGCGGCCAAGGACACCGGCCTGGAGATCTGCCTGGTCATCGGCGGCGGCAATATCTTCCGCGGCATGGCCGGCGCCGCCAAGGGCATGGACCGCGCCCAGGCCGATTACATGGGCATGTTGGCCACCGTGATGAACGCGCTCGCCATGCAGAACGCGCTCGAACAGCTCGGGGTCCCCACCCGCGTCCAGTCGGCGATCGAGATGGACAAAGTCTGCGAGCCGGTCATCCGCCGCCGCGCCGAGCGCCATCTCGAAAAAGGCAGGGTGGTGATCTTCGCCGCCGGCGTCGGCGCCCCCTATTTCACCACCGACAGCGGCGCCGCGCTCCGTGCCGCCGAGATGCGCTGCGATGCGCTGCTCAAGGGCACCAGCGTCGATGGCGTCTACGACAGCGATCCCAAGACGAACCCGTCAGCCATTCGTTATGATATCGTCGATTATGACAGGGTCCTGGCCGACAACCTCAAGGTGATGGACGCTTCCGCCGTGGCCCTGTGCCGGGACAACATGATTCCGATCGTCGTCTTCTCGATCCGCCAGCAGGGCAATCTCGCCCGCATCCTGGCCGGCGAAGGCACCTGCACGGTCGTCCGCGCCTAACGATTTTCTGGGGAGCCTGAACCATGGCCACGCCGAAGTACGACAAGCCCGATCTCGAACGCCGGATGAAAGGCGCGGTCGAATCGCTGAAGCACGACCTTTCCGGCCTGCGCACCGGCCGCGCCAATACCGCGCTGCTGGATTCGGTCCAGGTCGAGGTTTATGGCGCTCACACCCCGCTCAACCAGGTCGCCTCGATCTCCGCGCCCGAGCCGCGGATGCTCTCGGTCCAGGTGTGGGACAAGTCGAACGTCGGCCCCGTGGAAAAGGCGATCCGCTCTGCCGGCCTCGGCCTCAACCCGATCAACGACGGCCAGACGCTGCGCCTGCCGATCCCCGATCTCACCGAGGAACGGCGCAAGGAACTGGCCAAGCTCGCCAGCAAATATGCCGAAAACGCCCGCATCGCCATCCGCAACGTCCGGCGCGACGGCATGGAGGCGCTGAAGGCGGACGAGAACAAGAAGCTGATCAGCGAGGACGAGCGCAAGCGCCACGAGACCGAGGTGCAGAAGCTGACCGACGAGCAGATCAAGGCGGTCGACGATGCCGCAGCCCACAAGGAAAAGGAAATCCTCGGCAAGTGACCCCGGCGCTCGCCCCCTTCGGCGAACCGGGCCATGGCGCAGGCGGCCACGGCGCGCGCCATGTCGCCGTGATCATGGACGGGAATGGCCGCTGGGCCAGGAAGCGCTTCCTGCCCCACGCCGTTGGCCACCAGCGCGGCGTCGAGGCCGTGCGCCGGCTGGTCCGCGCCGTACCCGGCATGGGGATCGAGGCGCTGACCCTCTACGCCTTCTCGACCGAGAACTGGCGCCGCCCGCCGGACGAAGTCTCCGCGCTGATGGGCCTGCTCAAGCGCTTCATCCTCTCCGATCTCGACGAGATCGACGCCAACGGCGTCCGGCTCCAGGTCATCGGTGACTGGCGGGTGCTCCCGGCCGACATCGTCACGCTGATCGAGGGCGCGCTCGCCCGCACCGCTGGCAACACCCGCCTGACGCTGGCCATCGCGCTCAACTACGGCTCCCAGGACGAGATCGCCCGCGCCGCCACCCGCGCCGCTGCAAAAGGCCCGATCACGCCCGACACCATCTCCGCCGAGCTCGACACCGCCGGCCTGCCGCCACTCGACCTCCTGGTCCGCACCTCTGGCGAGGTCCGCCTGTCGAACTTTCTGCTGTGGCAGGCCGCCTACGCTGAGATGTGGTTCACCGAGGTGCTCTGGCCCGATTTCGCGCCCGAGCACTTGGCCGAAGCCCTGGCTCACTTCGCCCGGAGGGAACGGCGCTATGGCGGACGCTGATGGCGTGGCGCCGAAGCAGGATCACCGGGCGCTGAAGGACCTGACTGTCCGGGCCGTTTCGGCGGTGGTCATGGTCGCGCTGCTGGCGGCCGCGCTCTATCTCGGCGGTCCGGTCTGGAAGGCGTTCGTCGCCCTCGTCGCGCTGGGCACGTACTTCGAGTGGGCGCAGCTTTCGCTCAAGCTCTCCCGCCATGCGGTCGCCCGCCTGCTCTGGCTGGCGCTGGGCGTGGTCTATATCGGCCTCGCCGCCAAGACCCTGGTCGATCTCTACCCTCCTGCGGACGAAACCGGCGCGGTCGATATCCGCCACCTGCTCGCCATCCTGATCGCGGTCATCGCGGTCGATGTCGGCGCCTACCTCGCCGGTCGCGTAATCGGCGGGCCGAGGATCGCGCCATCGATCAGTCCGTCGAAAACCTGGGCCGGCCTCGGCGGCGGCATTGTCTGCGCCACACTCGTGCTGATCCAGTTCGCACCGCGCGATTTGAGCCTGTTCGCCCTCGGCCCCGTCGTCGCCGTGGTCGCACAGGCCGGGGATTTCTTCGAAAGCTGGATGAAGCGCCGCGCCGCGGTGAAGGATTCGGGCAAGCTGATCCCTGGCCACGGTGGCCTGCTTGATCGCGTCGATGGCCTGATCGCCGTCTGCTTCGTGTTGGGGATCATCCGTACCCTTGCCGCGCACGCCTGAACGAGGCACTAGGCGCACGATGCGTTCGATCACCATTCTGGGAGCCACCGGCTCCATCGGCACCTCCACGCTCGATCTCGTCCGCCGCGCGCCCGCCGAGTGGCAGGTCCGCGCATTGACCGCCCATGCCAATGTCGCGGCCCTCGCCGAACTCGCCCGCGAATTCCGCGCCGAAATCGCCGTCATCGCCGATGAATCCCGCCTGGACGAGCTGCGCGCCGCCTTGGCCGGCACCAATATCCAGGCCGCCGCCGGCGAATCGGCCTTGGTCGAAGCCGCCGCGCGCGGGGCCGATCTCACGCTCGCCGCCATCGTCGGCTGCGCCGGCCTCGCGCCGACCATGGCCGCCATCGAATGCGGCAGGACGGTCGCGCTGGCCAACAAGGAAGCGCTGGTTTCCGCCGGCGAGGTGATGACCGCCGCCGTCGCCCGCTCCGGCGCGACCCTGCTGCCGGTGGACAGCGAACACAATGCCATCTTCCAGTGCCTCGCCAACAACGATGCGGCCGATGTCCGCTGGATCACGCTGACCGCGAGCGGCGGCCCGTTCCGCGACTGGAGCCACGAACAGCTCGCCGCCGCCACCCCGGTCCAGGCGGTCAAGCACCCGAATTGGGACATGGGCGCCAAGATCAGCGTTGATTCCGCCACCATGTTCAACAAGGGTCTGGAACTGATCGAGGCGTTCCACCTGTTCCCGGTCGGGCTGGAGCGGCTGCGGATCATCGTCCATCCCCAGTCGGTGGTGCACTCGATGGTTGAATATCGCGACGGCTCCACGCTCGCCCAGCTCGGCCCGTCCGACATGCGCGTGCCGATCGCCTCGACGCTGGCCTGGCCGCGCCGCATGGCCACGCCCTGCGCTCCGCTCGATCTTGCCGCGATCGGCGAACTCACCTTCCGCGCGCCGGACGAAGTGCGCTTCCCCGCCACCCGGCTGGCGCGCGAAGCCGCACAGGCCGGCGGCGCCGCCCCGGCCGTGCTCAACGCCGCCAACGAGGTCGCCGTCGCCGCGTTCCTGGCCGGCCAGCTCGGCTTCACCCGCATCGCCGCCATGGTCGAGGACGTGCTCGCCCGCTATGCGCCCGCCGCGCCCGCCGCGCTGGCCGATGTCCTCGCCGTCGATGCCGAAGCCCGCGCTCACGCGCGCGGCCTGCTCCAGCCGGCCTGAGGCCGCCATGCAATCGCCCTCATTGCTGATGACCGTCGCCGCCTTCCTGCTGATGCTGGCGCCGCTGATCGTGCTGCACGAACTCGGCCACTACCTCGTCGGCCGCTGGTGCGGGGTGCGGGCCGATGCCTTCTCGGTGGGCTTCGGCCGCGAACTCGTCGGCTGGACCGACAGGCGCGGCACCCGCTGGAAGATCAGCGCCATTCCCTTGGGCGGCTATGTCCAGTTCGCCGGCGACATGAACGCGATGTCGATGCCGAAGGAGGAGCTGGCAAAGCTCAGCCCGGAAGAACGCAAGGGCGTGTTCCACTTTCACCCGCTGTGGCAGCGCGCCTTGATCGTCGCCGCCGGCCCGGTGATGAACATCCTCGTCGCGCTGACCATCTTCGCCGGCTTCAACGCGCTCTATGGCCGCGTCGTCGCCTCGCCGGTGATCGCCGGCTTCGCCGATCCATCCCCGGCCAGGGCCGCCGGCCTGAAGATCGGGGATCGCATCGTCAGCATCGACGGCACCCGGGTCGAAAGCTTCGACCAGATCCGCGCCCATGTCCTGCCCTACCCGGACGAGCCGGTCGAGATGACCGTGCTGCGGGCCGGCAAGCCGCTCACCGTCACCCTGACCATCGCCAGCAGCGTCAAGCGTGACGAATTCGGCAACGAATCCCGCATCGGCCAGATCGGCGTCGCCTCGGCCGGCTTCCAGGTGGTCAAGGTCGGCCCGCTGGAATCGCTCCGCCTCGCGGTCGACCAGTCGCTCGGCATCGGCAAGCTGATGGTCACCGGCATCCAGCAGATCGTCACCGGCAAGCGCTCGGTCCGCGAGATGGGCGGGCCGGTCAAGATCGCCCAGTTCTCCGGCCAGCAGCTGAGCCTCGGATGGGCCGAATTCGTCTATTTCGCCGCCTTCATCTCAATTAATTTGGCATTCATCAATCTCCTGCCAATCCCGGCCCTGGACGGAGGGCACCTGGCTTTCTACGCGGCCGAAGCGGTGCGCGGAAAGCCGCTCGACGTCCGCAGTCAGGAGTGGGCTTTCCGCACCGGCCTGGCCTTCGTGCTGGCCTTGATGCTGTTCGTGACGATCAACGACCTCGCCTCGCTCGCCCGCCTGGGCTGAATGCGGCGGCAAGGGTGGAGAAGTCGGGTCGCGCAAGGGAACGCGCGGCGCGATGGCTTGATCGCACGCACTGCATAGGGCAGAGGGCGCAGCCACGGTGAGGCATTCCGCCGGGCTGTCCGTTTCGGGTGGCGCCCGGCAGAAACTGAGGATTGGACGGACGATGAACCAACGCGCACACGCCCGCCGTGTTTCCTGTCCGCCTTCCGTTTCCCGTTTCGCCGCCGCGTTGCTGGCCGGTTCCTGCCTGGCGGGCCTGCCGGTCGCCGCCGTCGCGCAAGCCCCGGCATCCCCGCCGGCCGCCCCTGCCATCGCCGCCGCCCCGGTGGCGAGCGCCGTCACCATCCAGACCGTGACGGTGGAAGGCTCCCAGCGCCTCGAGCCCGACACCGTCCTGTCCTATGTCCGGCTGCGCCCGGGCGATCTCTATACCGAGGCCGCCGCCGACCAGGCGCTCAAGGACCTTTACGCCACCGAACTGTTCACCGACGTCTCGGTGCGCAACGATGCCGGCCGCGTGGTCATCACGGTCAAGGAAAACCCGGTCATCAACCGCATCATCCTGGAGGGCAACAAGCACCTCAAGGAAGACAAGATCAACCCCGAGATCAAGCTCGCCCCGCGACAGATCTTCACCCGTTCCAAGGTCCGCGCCGACGTCGCCCGCATCATCGAGCTCTACAAGCGCCAGGGCCGCTTCGGCGCCTCGGTCGAGCCGAAGATGGTCATGCTCGACCAGAACCGGGTCGATATCGTCTTCGAGATCACCGAAGGCCCGAAGTCCAAGGTCCGCCAGATCAACATCCTGGGCAACCATGAATATTCCGCCGGCCAGCTGCGCGGGGTCATGGCCACCAAGGAAGCCCGGCCGCTCCACCTCTTCCGTGGCGGCACCTCGTACGACCCGGACAAGCTGGCCTATGACCAGCAGAAGTTGCGCCAGTTCTACCTGACCAACGGCTATGCCGATTTCCGCGTCGTCTCGGCGGTGGCCGAACTGACGCCGGACAAGCGCGACTTCATCATCACTTACGTGGTCGAGGAAGGAAAGCGCTACAAGTTCGGCGACGTGAAGGTCGAAAGCCAGCTGCGCGATTTCGACGGTGAGGCGCTGTCGAAGAACCTGCCGATGAAGAAGGGCATGTGGTACAACGCCAAGCAGGTCGAGGACACGGTCGACAAGCTGAACGAGACCGCCGGCGTGTTCGGCTATGCCTTCGCCGACACCCGCCCGGATTACAACCGCGATCCCAAGGCGCTGACGATGAGCGTCACCTTCCAGGTGGCCGAAGCTCCGCGCGTCTACGTCGAGCGGATCGACGTCAACGGCAACACCCTGACCCAGGACAAGGTCGTCCGCCGCGAATTCCGCCTTGCCGAGGGCGACGCGTTCAATTCACTCCAGGTCAAGCGGTCGACCAACCGCATCAAGTCGCTGGGCTACTTCCAGGAAAAGTTCGAGGTCGCCCAGAAGCCCGGCTCGGCGCGCGATCGCATCATCCTCGAAGCCAACGTCGAGGAAAAGCCGACCGGCGAACTCCAGCTTTCCGCCGGCTATTCGAGCCTCGAATCGGTCATCTTCCAGTCCTCGATCCAGCAGCGCAACTTCCGCGGCCGGGGCCAGACCGTCGGCCTGTCCGGCTCGATCTCGCGCTACTCGAAGTCGGTCCAGGTCAGCTTCACCGAACCCTACCTGTGGGACAAGAACATTGCGCTGGGCGTCGATATCTACCGGCGGGACTACAACAACTTCAACTATCTCAACACCGATCGCAACACTATCTACAGCCAGGCCACCACCGGCTTCCAGGTCCGCCTCGGCCTGCCGCTGACCGAGTACACTTCGCTGATCGGCCGTTACACGCTGAATTACGACAACGTCTCCCTGGACCAGACCAGATTCTATAGTGATGGGAAGTGCAACAATCTCTTGGCTGGTCGATATCTCTGCGATGCCGAAGGCAAGCGAACCTCATCGATACTCGGTGCGTCCTTGGTCTATGACAATTTGGACAATCGTGCTCATCCGTCGCGTGGTAGGACTGCTTCGGTCGGTGTAGATTTCGCTGGGCTTGGCGGCTCGGTCAAATATGCCCGCTTCCGCAGCAATGCCGCCCAGTACTGGCCGCTAGGCAAAGGCTTCATCTTTTCCATCCAAGGCGAAGGCGGAATCATCAAAGCGCTGCAGAAGCGCTATGATAGTAACGGCAACGAGATCGAAAGCGTTCAACTGACCGATCGCTTCTACTTGGGCGAACCGCAGATTCGCGGTTTTGATATTCGTGGCATCGGTCCGCGCGTTGTGCGCAAACCTTACCTGACCACTGTAAATGCCGCCGGCGAAGTAGTGGCACAAGGAGTCGGTCCGGCATTTTTGGTCCAGGACAGGAACCAGTGGAGCGACGACGCTATCGGCGGAAAGTTTTACTACATGGGTCGCGCTGAATTGGAGATTCCGCTTGGATCGGGAGCCAAAGAGCTAGGCATTCGGCCGTCGATTTTTCTCGACATCGGTGCCGTTTGGGGAGTTAAGAAACCTCAACTCAACGGCGATGCAAACGGCGATGTGCTCAAGCAGCAGATCATCTACCAGTTAGATTCCGCCGGCAACAAACAATACACGCAGGTCGATGCTGTCGATACTGGGTGCAATGCGACTGTGACCTCCACTGTCATCAGTCCGACCAACAGTCATACATTGGTTTGTAACGGCGCGACTGTATTTGCAAATAATAGCGTTATAGGGAGCTCTGTTAATCCCTTCCGCGAAGTCTACCTCGGCAACACCCCGAAGCCGCGCATCGCAATCGGCATCGGCTTCAACTGGAACTCGCCGTTCGGTCCGTTCCGCATCGATATCGCCAAGGCACTCGTTCACGTCGATGGCGACGACACCAAGACCTTCACATTCAACGTGGGAACCCAGTTCTGATGAACACTGTCACCAAGGCCATTGCCCTCTCCGCCCTCCTGCTCGCCGGCACCGCCGGCCCCGCCCTTGCCGCCAAACCAGCCGCAGCCCCTGCCGCCACCGGCACGGTCGGGGTCAACGGCATCGCCGTCGCCAACCTCGAAGGCGTGATCGCCAATTCCGCCGCCTTCAAGACCGCGCAGACTCAGCGTCCGGTCACCTACAAGGCCCAGATCGACCAGGCCGAGGCGCGGCGCGCCGCCATCGCCGCCCAGCTCCAGCCGATGGTCGAGAAGTTCAACAAGGATCGCGCCGCCAACGCCGCCCAGGCATCGCTGCAGACCCAGGCCCAGGCCATCCAGCAGATCCAGGATTCGGCCAACCAGGAACTGCAGAAGATCCTCGCCCCGGTCAGCCAGTCGGAAGCCTATGTCCAGGAGCAGATCAACGACAAGCTCGGCGCCGCCATCCAGACCGCGATGAGCAAGAACGGCGTCTCGCTGCTGCTCAACCCGCAGGCGGTCCTCGCCGTCGGCAAGTCCTACGATCTCTCCATGGCGATCCTCGGCGAGCTGAATACCGCGCTGCCCACCGCCCAGCTCGTCCCGCCGGCCGGCTGGGAACCGCGCGAGGTCCGCGAGCAGAAGGCCGCCCAGGCCGCCCAGCGCGGCACCGGCGACGGCCGCTAATCCGGACAGGGCAAAAGGGGGTAGCGTCATGAGCGAACCGACGATGTCCTGCGACATCCGCAAGATCCTCGCGGCCCTGCCGCATCGCTACCCCATGCTCCTGGTCGATCGCGTCGCCAGCCTCGCCCTCGGCGAGACAATCCACGCGATCAAGGCGGTCAGCTTCAACGAGCAGTTTTTCCAGGGACACTTTCCCGGCCGCCCGATCATGCCCGGCGTGCTCATCGTCGAGGCCCTGGCCCAGGCCGCCGGCATCCTCGCGATCGAAACCTTCGAACTCTCCGGTTCCGGCAAGCTCGTCTATTTCATGGCGATCGAAGAAGCGAAATTCCGCAATCCGGTCGAACCAGGCTGCCTGCTCGACCTCCACGTCAGCTTCATTCGGAAAAGCGCCCGGGTCTGCAAGTTCCGGGGCGAAGCCCTGGTCGAAGGCAAGCTGGCGTGCGAAGTGAACTTCACCGCGATGGTGGCGGACCCCCCGGCGGATTGACCCTGCCGACCACGCCTTTGCGGCGTTTTCTGACACAAAGCCCCGAAGAGGACGCGTAAGCGGCCAGCGCACCTTTTGATCCTGACCTTGGGAAGGGGACGAGTCCCCGCCAATCCCGCACGACATCGTGGTGTCTTTGTGTTCTTCGTGTGAACCCATTGCATTTTTCTTCCGGTGCAGAGCGAGGGCAGGGGGGCTCGGTCGGTCCCGATTGACAAGCAATCGCGACACTGGACAAGTCCGGCCCTGCTCGCTAAAGGCGCCGCTTCCAATTTCGGGCCGGTCGGAACCGGTCACAGCGAAAGTCCAGACCCATGAAGGCCGATCTCCATCCCGATTATCACACCATCAAGGTGCAGATGACCGACGGTACCGTGTTCGAGACCCGCTCCACCTGGGGCAAGGAGGGGGACACCCTCGTTCTCGACATCGATCCCACCTCGCACCCGGCATGGACCGGCGGCACCCGCCAGCTCGACCAGGGCGGCCGCGTGGCCCAGTTCAACAAGCGTTTCGGCGGCCTCACGCTGAAGAAGTGACCTGCAGGGCGCGGGGCGGAACTTTCCGCTTCCCCTCGCGCCGCCTGCATGCAAAAGGCGCGTTGTTCGGGCGCGCCCGATATGGCGATCGTAGCTCAGTTGGTTAGAGCGCCGGTTTGTGGTACCGGAGGTCGTGGGTTCGAACCCCATCGATCGCCCCATTTCTCTCCCCTTTGTCATCCCGTTCGCATGGCACTGCGGGTCGCCCCCACTTGCGGTCCGTCGGCGTTGCTGCCAAAGGCGTGCCCTGTTCCGGGCGTCCCCCGGCCGACGATTGCACCGCATCCAGACCATGCACGGCTTTGCCAATCCCGCCCGCTTCCTTCGCCTCGCGCGCTGGCTGACGCCGTGGCTGCTGCTCGCCGGCGCGTTCCTGGCGCTCGGCGCGCTCGCCTGGGGCCTGTGGTTCGCCCCGGCTGACCGGCTCCAAGGCGATTCGGTCCGCATCCTCTACATTCACGTGCCCGCCGCCTGGCTCGGCATGGGCGGCTGGTCGGCGATCGCCGTGGCTTCCTTCGTCGAGATCGTCTGGCGCCACCCGCTCGCCGCCATCGCTGCCCGTGCCGCAGCGCTGCCGGGCGCGTTCTATACCGCGCTTTGCCTCATCACCGGCTCGCTCTGGGGCCGCCCGGCCTGGGGCACCTGGTGGGTCTGGGATGGCCGGCTGACCTCGATGCTGGTACTCCTGTTCCTCTACATGGGCTACATCGCGCTGGCCGACGCCGCCGACCGCGACGGCACCGGCCCTTCGCGCATCCCCGCCGTGTTCGGCCTCGTCGGCGCGGTCAACATCCCGGTCATCCACTACTCGGTTCTCTGGTGGAACAGCCTCCACCAGCCGCCGTCGCTGGGCATGGCCACGCTGGCCGGAAAGTCGCCGATGGCGCCGGAATTCCTCTGGCCGCTGCTGGTCGCCACCCTCGGCTTCTCCGCCCTATTCGGCGGCGTGGTGCTGGCCCGGATGCGCACGATCCTGGCCAATGCCCAGGCCGAAGCCCGCCTGCGCCGGAAAGCCTTGAGCGGAGAAGGGGCAGCGACCGCATGACCGAGACCCTCGATCCCTGGCCCTTCGTCGCCGCCGCCTATGCGCTGGGCGTCCTCGGCACCGCGCTGCTGACCGGCTGGACCTGGGCGCAAATGCGCCGCGCCGAATCCCGTCGGGAAGAATCCCGGAGGGGTGGGCGTCGCAAATGACCCCGGCCGCACCGCCCCTCAAGGCCAAGCACCAGCGCCTCGTCCTGCTCGCCATCGCCATGGTCGCGCTCATCGGCGCCGCCATCCTCGCGGTCTGGGCCTTGCGCAGCCAGGCCAGCTACTTCTACGTGCCGAGCGACCTCGTCGCCAACCCGCCCGAAACGGGCCGCGCCGTCCGCCTCGGCGGCATGGTCGAGAAAGGTTCGATGAAGACCGCGGCCGACGGCGTCACCGTCGATTTCATCGTCGGCGATGGCAAGGCCCGCGTCCCCGTCCGCTTCTCCGGCATCCGCCCGGAACTGTTCGTCGAAGGCTCCGGCGTCGTCGCCGAAGGGCATCTCGAACCCGGTGGCACCTTCATTGCCGACAACCTGCTGGCCAAGCATGACGAGAAATACGTGCCCCGCGAACTCAAGGACATGAGCGACGCCCAGGCCCGCAAGACCGTCGCGGAGACCAAGTGACACCATGATCGCCGAATTCGGCCTCGCCGCCCTCTGGCTCGCCGCCGCGCTCGCCGCGCTGCAACTTCTCGCCGGCGCCCTGGCGCTGACGCCCAACGGCGGGCGCCTTGCCGCCGTCGTCCGCCCGGCCGCCGTGGTCCAGGGCCTGCTCTGCGCCACCGCCTTCGCCGCGCTGATCTGGCTGTTCGCCCAGACCGATCTCTCGGTGAAGCTCGTCGCGGAAAACTCCCACTCGGCCAAGCCGCTGATCTACAAGCTCGCCGGCACCTGGGGCAATCACGAAGGCTCGATGCTGCTGTGGGTCACGGTCATGGGCCTCGCCGGCGCCGGCGTGGCGCTGGTCGAACGCCGCCTGCCCGAGCCGACCATGCTGGCCACGCTCGCCGGCCAGGCTTTCGTCTCGCTCGGCTTCTACGCCTTCCTGCTGTTCTCCTCGAACCCGTTCACCCGGCTCGACCCCGCCCCGCCCGAAGGCAACGGCCTCAACCCCCTGCTGCAGGACCCTGGCCTCGCCTTCCACCCGCCGACGCTCTACCTGGGCTACGTCGGCCTCTCGATCGCCTTCAGCTTCGCCATCGGCGCGCTGATCACCCGCGAGGTCGGCCCCGCCTTCGCCCGCGCCATGCGCCCTTGGGTGCTCGGCGCGTGGATATTCCTGACGCTCGGCATCACCGCCGGCTCCTACTGGGCCTACTACGTGCTCGGCTGGGGCGGCTGGTGGTTCTGGGACCCGGTTGAGAACGCGTCGCTGATGCCCTGGCTCGCCGCCACAGCGCTGCTCCATTCCGCCAGCGTGCTCGCCGCGCGCGATGCCCTGCGCGCCTGGACGGTCATGCTCGGCGTCGTCGCCTTCTCGATGTCGATGGTCGGCACCTTCCTGGTCCGGTCCGGCATCCTCACCAGCGTCCACGCCTTCGCGGTCGATCCCAAACGCGGCACCTTCATCCTCGCGCTGCTGGCCATCAACATCGGCAGCGCGCTCGCCCTGTTCGGCCTGCGCGCCGGCACGGTGACCGAGGGCGAGCGCTTCTCGGTCAAGAGCCGGGAAGCAGCCCTTGTGTTCAACAACGTCATGCTTTCCGCCATCCTCGGCATCGTCCTGATCGGCACGCTCTACCCACTAGTGACCGAGGCGATGGGCGAAAAGGTCTCGGTCGGCCCGCCTTATTTCAACCCGGTCTCCGCCGTCTTCGCCGTGCCGATGCTGCTGGTGCTGATGGTCGGCCCGATGCTGCGCTGGCGCCGCGACTGGATGGCCCGCCACAAGCGCGCCATACTCATCCCACTCGGCCTGATCGCTGTCTCGGCCGTCGCCTTCCTGTTCGTCGGCCAGATCGGCCTGATGCCGCTGATCGGCCTCACCCTTGCCCCGGCGCTTGCCGTCGCCTCGGTCTTGCCGCTGAAGCACCGCAAGCTGCGCCTCGTGCCGCTGGCCACCTGGGGCATGGTCGTCGCCCACTTCGGCGTCGCCGTCGCACTCGCCGGCATGGCGTGTGACAGCGCCTTCTCCCGGCAGCACCTGATCGCCGCCCGCCCGGGCGACACTGCAACCGTCGGCCCGTGGACCATCCGCCTGGCCCGCGTCTCCCCCGTCGCCGGACCCAACTGGACCGCGATGGAAGGCGAACTCGAAGCCTCCTACGCGGGCGGCGCCCCAGTTCTCCTCCGCCCGCAAAGCCGCAATTTCTGGGCGCCGCCGCAGAACACCACCGTCTCCGCGCTCCACACCCGCTGGAACGGCCAGCTCTACACCGTCATGGGCGATGAAGTGCAGGGCACCCAGTCCACCGGTCCCGATGGCACCGGCCGCTGGCAGCTTCGCCTGTGGTGGAAGCCCTTCGTTCCCCTCATCTGGTATGGCGGCGGCCTGATCGCGCTCGGTGGCCTGCTCGCCCTGATCGGCCGCGTCGCCGACGATCTCCGCCGCATCCGCGTCAAGGCGAAAGTCGCGTACCGCCGCGAACAGCAGGGCAGGGGGGGCGCATGAGCGATCCGCAATCCCCCCGCGCCCCGCGCTGGGCACTCTGGCTCCCGCTCGGCCTGTTCCTCGCCTTCGTCGTGCTCGTCACCCTCGGCCTGCTCAAGCCCGCCAGCCACGACATCCCGAGCAAGATGATCGGCCAGCCGCTCCCGGCTTTCGATCTGCCCGCCGCCAGCGACGGCCGTCCCGGCCTCGCCACCCGCGATTTCGCGACCGGCAAGCCGAAACTGCTCAACATCTTCGCCTCGTGGTGCATCCCCTGCGCCGTCGAATCGCCGGTCCTCGCCGAACTTGCCCGCCAGGGCGTCGAGATCGACGGCATCGCCATCCGCGATCACAAGCCCGAGCTCGCCCAGTTCCTTGCCCGCAACGGCAATCCCTATACCCGCATCGGCGCCGACAACGTCTCAGCCGTCCAGCTCGCCATCGGCTCCTCCGGCGTGCCGGAAAGCTTCGTCATCGATGGCAAGGGCACGATCCGCTACCAGCACATCGGCGACATCCGCCCGGAACAGGTGCCGATGATCCTCGCTAAGCTGCAGGAGGCCGCGCAATGAAGCGGCGCGCCCTGCTCCCCCTGGCCCTGCTTCTCGCGGCACCGGCCCTGGCCGACGACACCATGCCCCCGGCGCCCTACGCCTACCGCCAGCTCGACGATCCGGCGCAGGAAGCCAAGGCCCAGGCCCTGATGGAAACGCTCCGCTGCTTGGTCTGCCAGAGCCAGTCGATCGCCGATTCCGATGCCGCCATCGCCGGCGACATGCGCAACCAGGTCCGCCTGCGCATCATGCGCGGCGAGGACCCGGAGGCGATCCGCGCCTGGCTGGTCCAGCGCTACGGCGAATATGTCTCCTATGCCCCCCACCTCGGCCGGCTGACCTGGCCGCTGTTCGCCGCCCCGCTGGCGCTGCTCGGCCTCGCCGCCCTGCTGTTGCGCCGCCGCTTCGGGAAAACGCCAGCATGAGCCTGCTCCCGATCGCCGCACTGGCTGCCGCCGCGCTCGCCGCGCTGTTGCTGCTGTTCCCGGCCACCCGAGCGGCCTGGCAGGCGGTCGCCGCCGCCCTGCTGCTCGGCCTCGCCGGCTATGCCGCCCAGGGCCACCCCGGCCTCGCCGGCCACCCCACGGTCAACCCCCAGGCAGCCGCCGAAAGCGGCAGCGGCGCCATCGCCCAGCGGCAGGCGCTCGCCGGGCGCGACAGCCAGGGCCAGAGCCACCTGATCATCGCCGAAGCCATGCTCCGCCACGGCCAATATGCCAATGCCGCTGAAATCCTGCGCGGCGCCGTCGAAAAGAACCCCAGCGATGGCGACGCCTGGCTGGCCATGGGCAACGCCCTCGTCGGCCACGCCAACGGCACGCTCTCCCCCGCCGCCCTCTATGCCTACCGCCGCGCCTCCGCCGCGGATCCCGCCGCGCCCGGCCCACCGTTCTTCCTGGGGCTGGCCCTCGCCCAGAGCGGCCGCCTCCAGGAAGGCCGCGAACTCTGGGCCGCCCTCCGCGCGCGCGCGCCAGCCGACGCGCCGTGGAAAACCGACCTCGAGCGGCGGTTGCAGATGCTCGACGGGTTCATCGCCAATGGCCAGATGCCGCCTCGCGTTCAATGATTGCTTTTGCAGCAGAAAGCCGGGGAATTGCCACCCCCAGGCTCCGGTGAATAGCCGTTGCCCCCTTGGAAGCTTGCTTGAGTCCCTGGTCGGTCAGGATCGGCAAGGCGCTCTGACAGTTAAGCCACAATTGTCGCCACCCCATGACATTGCTAGGGCCGCGCGACGATTCGGTATTTGCGAGCAGGGGCACGCATGAGCGAAGGCACAAGCGAGCAGGCCGCATCCGGCCAGTCCCCTGAACCAGGCCACGGCGTCGATCAGGCGGGCGGGCATGGCACGCACGGCCAGACCGGCCTGCTCGGCCTCGCCGTCGGTGCCATCGGCGTCGTCTTCGGCGACATCGGCACCAGCCCGCTCTACGCGATGCGCGATACCTTCGCCGGCCATCACCGCCTGCCGCTCGATCTCCTGCACATCTACGGCATCGTCAGCCTGATGTTCTGGTCGATGATGGTCATCGTCACCATCAAGTATGTCACGGTCATCATGCGGGCGGACAACAAGGGGGAGGGGGGCAGCCTCGCCCTGCTGGCGCTGATCAACCAGAACTCCTCCGGCAAGCGCTGGTCGGCCGGCATCGTCCTGCTGGGCGTCTTTGCCACCTCGCTGTTCTATGGCGATTCGATGATCACGCCGGCGATCTCCGTGATGTCGGCAATCGAGGGCCTGGCGGTCTACGAACCCGGCCTCGGGCGCGCCGTCGTTCCCATCGTCGTCGGCATCCTGATCGGCCTGTTCTTCATCCAGAAGCGCGGCACCGCCAAGGTGGCGACGTTCTTCGGGCCGATCATGCTGCTCTATTTCGCGACGATCGCCGTTCTCGGCCTGCTGTCGATCCTGGAATTCCCCAACGTCATCGAGGCCTTGAGCCCCCACCATGCGGTGCAGATGTTCCTCGTCGATCCATGGCGCGGCTTCCTGGCGATGGGCTCGGCCGTCCTCGCCGTCACCGGCGCGGAAGCCTTGTATGCGGACATGGGCCACTTCGGCCGCCCGCCGATCCGCGTTTCCTGGCTTGTCTTCGTGCTGCCGGCGCTGGTGCTCAACTATCTCGGCCAGGCCTCGCTGCTGGTCCGCAATCCCGCTGCTCTCGAAAGCCCGTTCTACCTGCTCGCGCCGGACTGGTTCCAGTGGCCGCTGCTCGGCATCGCCAGCGCGGCGGCGGTCATCGCCTCCCAGGCGGTGATCACCGGCGCCTTCTCGGTCACCCAGCAGGCGATCCAGCTCGGCTTCATGCCGCGCATGTCGATCCGCTACACCAGCATCAACGCCGGGCAGATCTACGTGCCGGCGATCAACTGGGCGCTGATGATCGCGGTGATCATCCTCGTCCTCGTGTTCGAGCGCTCGTCCAACCTCACCGCCGCCTATGGCATCGCCGTCACCGGCGCGATGCTGATCGACAATTTCCTGCTCGCGGTCGTCCTGTTCGTCCTGTGGAAGTGGAAGCCGTGGACCGCCATCCCGCTGCTCGCCCTGTTCTTCCTGCTGGACACCGCCTACCTCGCCGCCAATTTCACCAAGATCCCGGACGGCGGCTGGATTCCGCTGGCGATGGGCGTGGTGATCTTCACCCTGCTGACCACCTGGTCGAAGGGCCGTGCGCTGATGCGGGCCAACATGGCCGAGGATTCGCTGCCGTTCGAGATCTTCGCCAAGTCGGCCCATTCGTCGGCCACCCGCGTCCCCGGCACCGCAGTGTTCATGACCGCGGCGGCTACCGGGGTCCCGTCGGCGTTGCTCCACAACATCAAGCACAACAAGGTGCTGCACGAACGCGTCGTCGTCCTCAAGGTGGCCATCCAGGACGTGCCGACCGTGCCGGAAGCCGAACGCGCCACCGTCCAGCAGTTCGGCGAGGGCTTCTACCGCGTCACCCTGCGCTATGGCTTCCTCGAGGAAACCAATGTGCCCGAGGCGCTCAAGCTGGTCACCACCTGCGGCCTGCCGTTCGAGATGATGCGGACCAGCTTCTTTCTCTCGCGCCAGACCCTGATCGCCTCGGCCAAGCCCGGCATGGCCATCTGGCGCGAAAAGCTCTTCGCCTGGATGCTGCGCAACGCCGCCAGCGCCATGGAGTTCTTCTCGTTGCCGACCAACCGCGTCGTCGAACTGGGCAGCCAGGTCGAGATCTGATCCGGCCCGTCGCGCCGCCTGCCCGCTTTATCCCGCTCGGCGGGTGCAGGGGGTGCAACCATTCCCGCGCTTGCCGGTTGTCCCCGCGAACCCCGCGCGCGAGGAGCCCTGCGAATGCCTTTTGTCCTTCCCGAACTGCCGTACTCCAAGGATGCCTTCGGCGACACCATCTCCGCCGAAACCTTCACCTATCACCACGGCAAGCACCACAACGCCTACGTCACCAAGACCAACGAACTGCTCGCCGAAGCCGGTGACGGCCAGAGCCTCAGCCAGGTCATCCGCACCGCGCACGAGGGCGGCAACAAGGCGCTGTTCAACAATGCCGCGCAGATCTGGAACCACAGCTTCTACTGGCAGTGCCTCAGCCCCGACCACCAGCAACCCGAAGGCCGCCTCAAGGACCTGATCGCCCAGGGCTTCGGCAGCCACGAGGCGCTGCTCACGGCGCTGGAAAAGGAAGCGACCGGCCACTTCGCCAGCGGCTGGGCCTGGCTCGTGCTCGATGGCGGCGTGCTCAAGGTCACCTCGCTGCACGATGCCGATACCCCGGTCATCCACGAAGGCCTGAAGCCGCTGCTGACCATCGATGTCTGGGAACACGCCTACTACATCGACTACCGCAACGAACGCCCCCGCCACGTCAAGACCCTGCTGGCCAACGCCATCAACTGGGACTTCGTGGCCCGAAACCTCGACGGCGACGGCGTCTCGCGCGCCGACCAGGGCTGAACCTGCCGGCCAGGAACGAAAAAGGCCGCCGCTCCCAGCCGGAGCGGCGGCCCTTCGTCGTCTTAAGGCCGAAGATCAGCCGAGGTTGGCGCTGACCATGCAATAGAGCATCGGCAGGCTCAACAGCAGGTTGGTCCGGCTGGCGATCAGCGCGCGCGGCGCGGCAGCGGCCTTTTCGGCATCGGTCGCCTCGACCAGCCCCAGCACCTTCTTCTGCGCCGGCCAGATGATGAACCACACGTTGAACGCCATGATCAGCGCCAGCCACATGCCCAGCCCGATCAGGTTGATCGCCTTGGACGGCGAGGAGAACGTCAGTGCCTCGTGGACGTAGCCGGTGACATAGGCGACGAGCAGGCCGGTCACCACCGTCAGCAGGGCCGAATAGCGGAAGTAGAAGAACACGCGCGGCGCGATGTAGCCGGTGACGCCCTTCTTCAGTTCGGCCGGAATCGCCGGCATCGTCGGCACCTGAACCATGTTCAGGTAGTAGAGCAGGCCGATCCACAGGATGCCGAAGTAGACGTGCAGCCAGCGCAGCACGGAATTGGCGGTCAGCGCGACGTCCGGGTTGAACGCGAACATGACGACCACGGCGGCGACGATGCCGAGCGCCAGGATGAGATGAAGGTTTCCGAAGAACTTGGCCATGGGTTTTCCCCCTATATCGGGCGCCCGGGAAGTGGCGTGGGGCGCTGCGAACATTCTGTTGGTCGCCGGAACGGCGGCGCGGCCTTTAATGCGCACATTTGACCGCGATGTCACCCGCCTTTTGCAGGCCGGCGCAGGTGCGGGGCGGACTGTCCTGCAGAGGAAGAAAGTGCCGGGGGTGGTAAATCTCCCGGCGTTCTTTTTACCCCGCGTCCCCGCCGATGTCCGCCGGCGGCTCGTCCCCGAGCCCGTGCCGCAAGAGCATCGGGATGTGGGCAAAGGTGAACAGCAGCGACAGCGGCATGAACAGCCACAGCTTCAGCGCGATCCAGGTGCCGAAATTGCCGTTCGGCGCATTGTAGAAGTGCCGCAGCACCTCGTTCAGCGCGGCGAAGAACAGGAAGAACCAGCCCCAGTTGCGCGAAAGGATCATCCACCCGGCATCGTCCAGCCCCTCGAACGCGGCCGCCAGCATGATCTTCAGCAGCGCCTTGCCCCGCCACACTCCGGCGAGCAGCGCCACGGCGAACAGCAGGTAGATCACCGTCGGCTTGACCTGGATCCAGAAGCTGTCCTGCAACAGGATGGTCATGCCGCCGAACACGACGATCAGGCCGGTGGACAGCCCGAGCATCGCCGAAATGCGCCCCAGCTTCCACCAGGACACCACCAGCGCCACCACCGCAGCGGCCATGAACGCCCCCGTCGAGCGCACCACCGCGCCGACTTCCTGCAGCGCATTGTCGTGGTTGGCCGGGGCGAAATGCCGGTAGCACAGGAAGAACACCAGCACTGGCCCGTAGTCGACCGCGAGGTTGAGCCAGCTCGATGGCTTGCGCGCGCCCTCTGCCATTACGCCACCCCCGCAATCACGCGCGCCACCAGCTCGGGGTCGAACGGCCTGAGGTCGTCCAGGGTCTCGCCAACGCCGATTGCATGGATCGGCAGGCCATATTGCTCGGCCGCCGCCACCAGCACGCCGCCGCGCGCGGTGCCGTCCAGTTTGGTCATCACCAGCCCGGTCACCCCGGCCACCTCCTTGAAGATCTCGATCTGGGAAAGCGCGTTCTGCCCGTTGGTCGCATCGAGCACGAGCACCACGTCATGCGGCGCTTCGGGGTTCAGCCGCCCCAGCACCCGTCTGATCTTGGCCAGTTCGTCCATGAGCTCGCGCTTGTTCTGCAGCCGCCCGGCAGTGTCGACGATCAGCACGTCGGTGCCCACCCCGGTCGCCGCCTTGACCGCGTCGAACACCACCGAAGCCGGGTCGCCGCCTTCCGGCCCCTTGACGATCGGCACGCCGATCCGCTCCGCCCAGACCGCCAGCTGGCCGATGGCGGCGGCGCGGAACGTGTCGCCCGCCGCCAGCATCACCGCATAGTCCTGCTCCTGGAACAGGTGCGCCAGCTTGGCGATCGTCGTCGTCTTGCCCGAGCCGTTGACCCCGATCACCAGCACGACATGCGGCCGGGGAAACGCCGTCACCTCCAGCGGCCTGGCCACCGGCTGCAGGATGGCGGCGATCTCCCGCGCCACCGCCTCGCGCACCGCCGACGCATCGGCCCCGCGCTCGAACCGCTCCTCGGCCAGCCGCTCGCGAATCCGCGCCGCCGCCTTCGGCCCGAGGTCGGAAAGGATCAGCGCGTCTTCCAGCTCGTCGAGCTGGTCCGGCTCCAGCCGCGTCTTGCCGACAATGCCGGCGAGATTTTCCCCCAGCCGCTCGCTGGTTCGCGCGAAACCGCCAAACAGGCGCTGCGTCCAACGTTCCGTGCCTTCACTCATGCCAGCAACCCATTCTCGATGCGCCCCGGCACCATCGTCACGATGTCCCCTGCAGCACTGCCTTCGGGCAGGCGCACGCGGGCAAAGTTCTCCGCGTGCCCGGTCCCGTCCCGCTCGCCCAGCACCTGCAACGGCACGCCGACCAGCCCCGCCAGCCATGCATCGCGCCGCCCGGCCACCGCCGCCCGCAATTCCGCCGCCCGCGCCCGGATCACCCCGCGCTCCAGCTGCGGCATCCGCGCCGCCGGGGTCCGCCCCCGCGCGGAAAACGGAAAGACATGGCCATGCACGATCCCCAGTTCCGCCACGGCCGCGAGACTGGCCGCGTGCGCCGCCTCGTCCTCGGTCGGAAACCCGGCGATCAGGTCCGCCCCCACCGCGATATCCCGCCGCGCCCGCAACCGCGCGACCAGCCCCGCCGCATCGGCCGGCGAATGCCGCCGTTTCATCCGCTTGAGGATCAGCCCGTCGCCATGCTGTAGAGAGAGATGCAGATGCGGCATGACCCGCGCCTCGCCGCCGATCAGTTCGACCAGCCGCTCATCGACCGTCGCCGGATCGAGCGAGGACAGGCGCAACCGCGCCAGCCCCGGCACCCGCACCAGGATCGCCGCCACCAGATCCCCCAGCCGCGCCACGCCCAGGTCCAGACCCCACGCAGCGGCATCCACCGCCGTCAGCACCACCTCGCGCACCCCGGCATCCACCGCCCGCGCCACCTCGTCGACCACCTCATCGACCCGACGCGAGCGACTGGCCCCGCGCCCCTCCGGGATGACGCAGAACGTGCAGGCATGGTCGCAGCCGGTCTGCACCGCGACGAACGCCCGCGTATGCCCGGCCGGCCGCGCCGGCGGCGTGGCGGCCGGCACATTCCACGCGCGCGGGTCAAGCTTCGCCCCATTGGCGACAAACCCGTCGATCTCGGCCATCGCCGCCAGCGCCGCTCGGTCGGTCTCCGCCGCGCAGCCGGTCACCAGCAGCCGCGCATCCGGCCGCGCCCGCCGCGCCCGCCGGATCGCCGCCCGCGTATCCCGCAGGGCCTGCCCGGTCACCGCGCAGGAATTGACCACCACCAGGTCCTGCTCGGCCGCCAGCATCCCCCGCAGGCTCTCGCTCTCGGACAGGTTGAGCCGACACCCCAGCGATATCACCTCGACCGTCATGCCCGAGAATCCGTCTCGGCGAAGTCCGCAGTCTCGAAGCTGCCCCGGAACGCCTCGGTCGCCGGCCCGGTCATGACGATGACGCCATCCTCGCGCCAGTCGATCCGCAATCCGCCGCCCGGCAATCGCACCGCCACCGACCGCTCGACCAGCCCACGCCGCATGGCCGCCACAGCCGTCGCGCAGGCCCCGGTGCCGCAAGCCAGCGTCAAGCCCGCTCCACGCTCCCACACCCGCAGCCGGATCGCCTCGCGCGAAACCACCGTCGCCACGTTCACGTTCACCCGCTCGGGAAACATCGGATCGTGCTCGATCAACGGTCCGAGCCGCTCCAGCGGCACCGCATCGCAATCCGGCACGAAGAATACCGCATGCGGATTGCCGACATTCACCGCGGCAGGGGAGTCCAAACCCTCCCACCCGACCGGCATCGCCAGCGTATCCATCGCAAAGCTGAGCGGAATCGCCTCCCAATCGAACCGCGGCTCCCCCATCTCGACCGCGATGCCGCCCGCATCCGGGGCCGCGACCAGCACCCCCGCCGCCGTCTCGATCCGCGCCGCCCCGCCACACAGCAACCCGACCGCCCGCGTCGCATTGCCGCAGGCGCCGACCTCGCTGCCATCTGGATTGAAGATCCGCATGTGCACATCGGCCCGCGCCGAAGGCCCCAGCACGATCAGCTGATCGCAACCGATCCCGGCATGGCGGTCCGCCAAAGCCATCGCCAGCCGCGCATCGACCTCGGGCAAGGCCTGCCCACGCCCGTCCAGCACGACAAAGTCGTTGCCCAGCCCATGCATCTTGACGAAATCGACCCGCATGAGCCGCGCTCTAGAAGCGTGCGCTGGCGAGGTCCAGCGGCAAGCGGGCAAACGGCGCCTGCTCCGGAAAACATGCCTGACAGGTCGCCGAAGGCAATCACAGGAAACCCCTTTTTTCTTATCCGTCCGAAGCTCACCCCGCCCTGCGCGAATCCCGCCCAGCCTCGGGGTCGACCGGCAGCACCGCCATCAGCCCGCGCTCGGCCAGCATGGCGTTGGTTTCCGCCGCCGGCGCCGGCTTGCCATAGAGGTAGCCCTGGCCCTTGAACCGCCCGAGCCCGCGCAGCTTTTCGAGCACGTCCTCGTTGTCGATGCCCTCGGCGGTGATCGGCAGGTTGAACCCCGCGCCCAGCCCGGCGATGGTGCTGACGATCGTCGCCGAATCGGCATCGCTGACCATGTTGGCGACGAAGCTGCGATCGATCTTGATCCGGTCGAACGGCAGCGAGCGCAATTGCGCCAGCGAGGAATAGCCGGTGCCGAAGTCGTCGAGGCTGATGCCGATGCCCTGGTTCTTCAGGCTGGTGACCAGCGTATGCACGGCGGTCACGTTCTGGTGCAGGCAGGTTTCGGTGATCTCGATGTCGAGCCGCTCGGGCGGGAAGTTGGCCGCCACCAGCATCTTCAGCAGCTTCTGGGCAAACCACGGGTCACGCAGCTGGATGGGTGAGATGTTGACCGACAGCGTCAGCTCCGGCGCCCAGTCCCGCGCGTCGCGCAGCGCCTGGGCGATGAGCTTTTCGGAAAGCTCGCCGATCACGCCGATCTCCTCGGCGATCGGGATGAACACCTCCGGCCCGATCGGCCCGAGCGCGGGCGATTGCCACCGCGCCAGCATCTCGAACCCGGTCAGTGCGCCGGTGGCGAGATCCACCTGCTGCTCGTAAAAAGGCACGAACTCGCCCTTGGCGATGCCGCGCCGCAGTGCCCCTTCGAGGTCGCTGCGATAGCGGATCTCGCTTTCCATCGTCCCTTCGAACCACAAGTGCCGGTTCCGGCCCTGCTTCTTCGCCTGGTACATGGCGATGTCGGCCATGTGCAGCAGGCCGGCGGCACTGATCGCCTCGCCCGGTCCCTTGCCCGCCCCGTGGCCGTCGGATCGCGTCAGCCCGATCGAGACGGTGACATGGCCCTGGAACGAACCGATGGCGAAAGGCGCCGAAACCACACTGGTAATGCGCTCGGCCAGGGCATCGACGAGATCCTCGCGCGCCGGCTCGAAGGCGACGACACAGGCAAATTCGTCCCCGCCCAGTCGCGCCACCAGCGCGCCGGCCGGCACCACGTCGGCGATCCGCCGCGCGCATTCGACCAGCAGGGCATCGCCGACGGCATGGCCATGGCAATCGTTGATCTGCTTGAAGTTGTCGAGGTCGATCATGACAAAGGCGACCGCGCGCCCTTGCGCCTGCGCCGCGCTGACCAATTGGTCGGTGTGCGGCCCGATCGACCGCCGGTTGAGCAGGCCGGTCAGCGCATCGGTCTCGGCCAGCAGCCGGGCATGTTCCTCGGCCCGCCGCCGCTCGGCGACTTCGGCCGAAAGCTGGTCGTAGCGACGCCAGCCGAAGATCACCAGCGCGACATTGAGCAGCAGCGCGGTCGTCAGCAGCTGGTCCGGGCCCAGCCCGATTCCCGCAGTGGCCCTCGCCACCTCGGTCATCGCCGAGCCGCCGGTCGCCACGAACAGGAGGATCGCCGCCAGCGTGATCGCCAGCACCAGCACGTCGCGGTCGGAATTGCGCACCCGGCCGGCGATTTCGGTGGCGATCCCGTCGACGACTGCGCGGGCCGGATGGTGCCGGGCTGTCGTCCTGGGGGATTGCACGTCTCGAAATTCCTTGCTGTTCGGCCGAAAGTCTAGGCCAACGGTCTGAAAAGCTGGTTAACGCACCCGGTCCGCCGCCCCCGCATAATCCCGCAAGGGCGCCGTCTTTTCCGGCTTCGGCAAATCCGTCATTTGCCCGCTTGCGCGCTGACCCCATGCCCCCTATAGGCCCGCTCCTGCCTCGCGCCCTTGTGGTGTCGATCGGTCGGGGAGTAGCTCAGCCTGGTAGAGCACTGTCTTCGGGAGGCAGGGGCCGGAGGTTCGAATCCTCTCTCCCCGACCATTTCATTCCGTCATCCATCCCGCCCGCAGGGGCCGGCGCGAAACCTCGCCCCGCCCCGCTCTGGGCCGTTCGGGCAGGACGGTGAAACAGCTGACATAGACCGGCACCGGCGCCCGCAGGTTCAGTCTCTGCTCCACCGTCCCGTCGCCCGCCGGCACTCCCGCCCCAGCAGCCAGCGCGCCAAGAGGCAACGTGCCGGGACCGCCTCCATCGCGTCGCGCGCCCGGGCGATCCGGCAACAAATGTCGCAAGCCAGCAACGTATCGAAGCATTCGGCCGGCTAGATATGCTGCACCGCACCACCGTGGGGGATTCGGCCCTGCGCCGGGCGCGGCCCCCCGTCCGCCAGGATGGGATACATCGCCCCGGCCGGGCAGGCGCATGCCTGCCGGGCGAGGCTTCAGGAGTGAATGCGTGGCCGGCGAACGAACGGGTTTCAGGGAAGCGATCGCCTGGCTAGCTGAAATCGTCGGACCGGATTCCGCCTACGTTCGCCTCGGGCTGGTCTACACCGTGGCGATCACGCTGCTGTCGCTGGCCACGCCCATTTCCGTCCAGATGCTGATCAACAGCGTCGCCTACACCGCCGCGCGTGCCCAGCTATGGACCCTGGTCGGCGTCCTGCTGCTGCTCCTGCTTTGCGTAGCCGGGCTCAGCATGCTGCGGGTCTGGGTCATGGCCCTGTTCGAGCGGCGGGTGTTCGCCCGCATCGTGGCGGAGATCACGGTACGCGCTGTCCATGCGCAAAACCCGTTCTTCGGCGATGCGCGCCGCACCCACCTGTTCAACCGCTACTTCGACCTCGTGGTCGTCCAGAAGTCGGTCCCCAGCCTGGTCATCGGCGCCTTCACCATCCTGCTGCAGGGCACGGTCGGCCTGGCGATCACCAGCATCTATCATCCCTTCTTCCTCGCCTTCAACGCGCTCCTGACGGTCTCCCTCGTGCTGGTCTGGATGGTCTGGCGGCGCTGGGCGATCACCGGCGCCATCGCGCTCAGCCACGCCAAGCACGACGCGGCCCACTGGCTGGAAGGGCTCGGCGGCTCGAACGGCTTCTACAAGTCGATCCGCCACCTGGATTTCGCGATGGCCCGGTCCGAAGCCCTGACCGCCGGCTATGTCGCGGCCCATCGCCGCTTCTTCCGCTACAGCTTCGCCCAGACCGTCTTGTTCCTGGTGATCTATGCGCTTGCCAGTGCATCGCTGCTGGCGCTTGGCGGCAGTCTGATCCTCGCCGGCCAGCTGTCGATCGGCCAGCTCGTTGCCGCCGAGCTGATCCTGTCGAGCGTCTTCTACGGCATCTCGCAGCTCGGCTGGTATCTCGACACGCTCTACGACCTCGTCGCCTCGTGCGAGGAGCTGTCGCTGCTGCTGGCCATCCCCCAGGAACAGCCCAGCACAGTCGGCGAGGCACCGCTCGATGGCAGTGTCCGCCTGCGCGATGTCGCCGTCGGCGAAGCCCGCTTCGACTTTGACTTGCGCTCGGGCGAGCAGCTTGTCACCGGCGTCGAGCCGGGGGTGGAGCGCGTGCTCGCCATGCTGCTCAAGCGCCACCTCGCGCCGGAACGCGGCGTCGTCTCGGTCGGCGGGGCAGACTTGCGCGCGCTCGACATGTATCTGCTGCGCTCCGCCGTCACCGTGCTCGACCGGCCGACCATCGTCGAGGTGACGATCCGTGAATACCTGTCGCTTTCCGCCCCCGCCGTCACCGCCGGCGACATGCTGGAGGTGCTGGACATGGTCGATCTCGGCGGCCGCATCGCCACCTTGCGGGATGGACTGGACACCGCGCTGGCCACGTCCGGCTGGCCTTTGACCGTCGCCGAGGTCATGGAACTGAAGCTGGCCAACGCCTTGATCGCCCGCCCGCGCGTGCTGGTGCTCTCGCCGCTGTTCGACGTCATGCGCGTCGATCGGCTGCGCCGCGTGCTCGATGCCCTGCGCGAGGCGGGCACCACCGTGCTGCTCTGCACCGGCCGGCCCGAGGCGTTCGCGCTCGACGGCTGGCTGTGGCTCGGCCGGCGGCGGCAGGAGCGGGTCGGCAGCCTCGAGGAACTGCAATACCTGATCGACGGAAAGGGGACCGTCCATGCCGGCCAGGCCTGAGCATCTCGCCCATTTCCACACCTTGCGTGGCCTCCAGCCGCCTCGCGTGGCGCGGGCGCTCGCCGTGCTCCTCGCCGTCGGCATCGCCCTCGGCCTGGCCCTGCTGGTCCTGGTCCCCTGGGTCCAGACCGCCCAGGGCTATGGCAAGATCGTCTCGCTCGACCCGGACGATCGCGCCCAGTCGGTCACCGCGCTGGTGCCGGGGCGCGTCGAGCGGTGGTTCGTCCACGATGGCCAGCACGTCGAGCGCGACCAGCCGATCGCCCGCATCGTCGATCTCGATCCCGACCTGCTCTCCCGCCTCGCCGCCGAGCGTGCCCAGGTCGAGGCGGAGATCGCGTCGGTCAGCCAGGCCCAGGCGGTCGCCACGATCGACGTCGGCCGCACCCGCCAGCTCCACGCCGAAGGGCTTGCCGCCCGGCGGGACTACGAACAGGCCCAGATCAAGGTGGCCGAGGCCGGCGCCAAGCTCGCCGAATCGCGCGCCAAGCTCAATCGCATCCAGGTCCAGCTCCAGCGCCAGTCGGCCCAGGTCGTCCGCGCCCCGCGCGATGGCCGCGTCCAGCAGATCAATGCCGCCGCTGCCGGCGGTCTCGTCGCCGCCGGCACGGTGCTCGCGGTCGTCGCCCCGGAGCGCGTCGAACGCGCGGTCGAGCTGTTCGTCGACGGCCGCGACGTGCCGCTGGTCCACCCGGGCCGCCCGGTCCGCGTCGAATTCGAAGGCTGGCCGGCGATCCAGTTCAGCGGCTGGCCGGCCGTCGCCCGCGGCATGTTCGATGGCCGGGTCCGTTCCCTCGACCCCGCCGCCGGGGCGGACGGCCTGTTCCGCATCCTCGTCGAGCCGATACCGGGCAGCGATCCCTGGCCGGACCGCCGCTTCATGCGCCTGGGCGGCAAGGTGCGTGGCTGGGTCCAGGGCGAAACCGTGTCGCTGGGCTACGAACTCTGGCGCCAGCTGAACGACTTCCCCCTCGATTTCGGCACTTCGGGCAACGCCGGGGCGCCCCCGCTTCCCTCCGAGGAGCGCGAGGAAGCGCGCAAGGCCGGCAAGCCGAAATGATCCGCCCCGCCTGGCGCTGCGCCCTGCCGCTCCTGCTCGCCGCACTGGTGGCCGGCCCGGCTGCCCGCGCGCAAACGACGCCGCTGACGCTTGCGGAACTGCTCGCCACCTCGGCCCGCTCCGCCCCCCAGATCGTCGAGGCGCTGGCCCGCACGCGCGCTGCCGAAGGCCGCGCGCTCTCCGCCGAAGGGGCGTTCGACAGCGTGTTCGACATCGATGCCCGTTCCCGCGCCACCGGCTACTATGACGGCACCGAGCTCGAAGCGAAGATCACCCGCCCGCTCACCGGCAATGGCGGCTCGCTCTACGGCGGCTATCGCCTGTCGCGCGGCACCTTCCCGATCTACGAGGACCAGAACTACACCAATCGCCTCGGCGAGGTGAAAGTCGGCGCGCTCTACGCGCTGCTGCGCGATCGCCTGGTCGACGAACGGCGCACCCGCCGCACCCTCGCCGCCGGCGACATCGACCTCGCCCGCTTCGAGGCCAGGGCCACCGCCATCGGCGTCCAGAAGCGGGCGATCGACGCCTACCAGGCCTGGGTCGCCGCCGGCCTGCGCCGCGACGCCTATCGCGGCCTGCTCGATCTCGCCGAGGCGCGCCGCGCCGGCATCGAGCGCCAGGTGGCGCTCGGCGCCCGGCCGGACCTGCTGCTGGTCGAGAACGAACAGAATCTCGTCCGCCGCCGCGCGCTCGTCCTGCGCGCCGAACAGGATCTCGCCGCCGCCGCCAATGCCCTGTCGCTCTACTATCGCGATGGCGCCGGCCAGCCGCTCACCATCGCCCCCGCCCGCCTGCCGGGATCGCTCGCCAGTCTCACCGGTCCGGTCATCCGCGCGTCTGGTCCGCGGCTCGCCCGGCCGGACCTGCAATCCGCGCTCGCCCGGATCGACCAGTCCACGACGAGACTGGCACTGGCGGAGAACGACCTGCGCCCCCGGCTCGATCTCCGGGTCGAACTCGGCAAGGATCTTGGTGCCCAGGGCCTCGGCGGCCCCAGCCGGACGCCGTTCGAAACCATTGTCGGCTTCCGCTTCACGGTCCCGCTGCAGAACCGCGTCGCCAAGGGCAAGGTCGCCGAAGCCCGCGCCGATCTCGATGCCCAGAACGCCCGCGCCCGCTACCTGAGGGACCAGATCGCGGTCGAGGTCGAAGGCATCCTCATCGCGGTCGATGCCGCCGAGAAACTCGCGGATGCCGCCGCGCGCGAGCACGAGCTGGCCCAGCGACTGGCCGAAGGCGAGCGTCGCCGCTTCTCGCTCGGCTCGGCCGATTTCTTCCTCGTCAACCAGCGCGAGGAAACCGCCACCGATGCGCGGGTCCGCCTCGTCGATGCCCATGCCCGCCTCGCCGGCGCCCGCGCCGAGCTTGCCGCCGCCACCGCCGATCTACCCGCCCTCGGTCTCGAACCCCCGGCCCGCTGAGGCCGGACTTGGCAGGCAGCGGGCAATCGCGTTTTGTGGTGTCGCATCGTTTCACGCGAAAAACCGGTTCCCGTTTTTTCGCGCGATGCTCTAGGGCACTCGCATGGACCAAACGTCGCACTGGGAATGGCAATACCTGAACCTGATGCGCCGCATCTGGGAACGGGGCGACGAACGGATCGACCGCACCGGCATCGGCACCCGCTCGGTCTTCGGTGCCGAAATCCGCTTCGATCTCGCTGGCGGCGCGATGCCGCTGCTGACCACCAAGCGCGTCTTCTGGAAGACCGCGACGCGCGAATTCCTCTGGTTCCTCACCGGCGAGACCAATATCCGCCCGCTCTGCGCCCAGGGCGTCGAAATCTGGACCGACTGGCCGCTCGACCGCTACCGCCGCCAAACCGGCGACCAGATATCCCGCGCCGATTTCTCCGCCCGCATCGTCGCGGACGAATACTTCGCGCGGACGTGGGGCGATCTCGGCCCGGTCTACGGCAAGCAATGGGTCGATTGGCCGGTCTACGAGCACGCGGGCGAGGGACTCTATCGCCGCCGCGCCCAAGGCATCAACCAGGTCGCCGATCTCGTCCGCTCGCTCCAGGAAAACCCCGGCTCCCGCCGGCACATCATCGAAGGCTGGAACGTCGCCGAACTCGACGCGATGGCGCTTCCCCCGTGCCACAAGACCTACCAGTTCCACGTCGCCGGCAACCGGCTTTCCGGCCTGCTCTACCAGCGCTCCTGCGACCTCGGCCTCGGCTTCGCCTTCAACATGTGGAGCCTCGCCCTGTTCATCCGCATGATCGCGCAGCAAACGGGCCTCGAACCCGGCGAAGCGATCTGGACCGGCGGCGACGTCCACCTTTACCTCAACCACGCGGCCCTGGTCGAAGAACAGCTCGGCCGCACCCCCTCGGGCACCGCCACGCTCGCATTGACCCGCCATCCGCCGTCGATCTTCGACTACCGGATCGAGGATTTCACGGTTTCAGGCTACAGCCCGCAGGCCCACATTCCGGCCCCCGTTGCGGTCTGACAGTCTTGCTGGTCAGCGGACAAACCCGGCGTAGGTAATCCGCCCGGTCCCGGCCAGTGCCTGGGCAGCCGAAACCCGCCAGCGCACGTGAGTCACATCCTCCGGGCTGGCCAGCCGCCCGCCGATGGTCAAGGCGCCCAGCCGGCCCCAGTTCCGCCCGCCATCGGTCGAGACCTCCTCGCCGTTCTGTCCGCTCGCCTGATAGGCCAGGCCGGCGGGCAGGGCGTTGACCACGGTAAAGCCGCCGTCGCCACCCATGCGATACCAGCTGACGACGGTCACCACCCGGTCGCCATGGACCAGCCGCGCCGCCGGCTCCAACCGCCGCACCGGCTCGCCGCCGCGCAGCGTTACCCGCTCGACATAGACCGCGCTGTCGGTCGCTACCGAGGGCGATGCCAAGGCGGGAGTGGCCAGCGCGGGCAGGGCAGTGGCGGCAAGCCCGAGGGCGGCCAGCGAAACACGCTTGAACGGGACGGTCACGGGCAGGAAATCCGGTCACAGTTGCATCTGCCATCGGTGTGCCAGCCCGGGACCAAGATAAGGTTAACACGCCCTCTCGGGGGATTTCCCCAGTCCGCCGCGCGTGCGAATTTTTCCGCCTGCCCCGGCGCGAACAGCGTTGACAGCCCCCACGCCCTGCCTTAGTGGCGCGGCTCCCCGAGGGGTGCTGCCCAGGCAAATGCGCGGGTGTAGCTCAGTTGGTTAGAGTGCCGGCCTGTCACGCCGGAGGTCGCGGGTTCGAGCCCCGTCACTCGCGCCACTCGGGGACCTTTCCCTTCTGCCGCAATTCGAAGCGCCTCAGGCGCTCCACTTGCCCGTTTCCATCCAGATGAGGAACCGGCGCAGCGGCAGCAGCCACACGCTGCCGAGCACGATGTAGACCGGCACTTGCGCCAGGACCGGCCAGTCGGCAAACCACGGCGCCAGCCATCGCGCCACCGCCACGCCATAGACGATCAGCGCGCAGAACAGCCCGAGCACGCCCACCGGAATCCGCCAGGTCGGTTGTTCGCGCATCAGCTCAACTCCCCATAAAGCCGCGTCGGTGTCACCACCGCCGCCAGCAACCGGTCATGCGGCTCGACCGGCAATGCCTCGACCAGCTGCGCATCCCACGCCAGCCCGATGGCCAGCACCTGCGGATGCTCCGCCAGCCAGCGATCATAATGCCCGCCGCCCTGGCCCAGCCGATGCCCGTCGGCGGTAAACCCCAGCAGGGGCACGATCACCACGTCGGGGATCACCGCTTCGGCCTCGGCCGCCGGCTGCAACGCCCCATGCGGCCCGACCACCAGGTCGTTGTCGTCCCACGGATCGGTCCACAGGCGAAACCCCATCGCGCCATCGGCGGCACCGAACCAGGGCAGGGCGATCCGCCGCCCGTTCTCGGCGAACCACTTGGCAAACCCCCGCGCCGGCGCCTCCGCGCCCACTGCATGGTAAAGCCCGACGCAGGCCCCCTCCCGCACCGCTGCCGCCACCGCGCCCGGCGGCCGCATGAAGATCAACGCCCGCGTCGCCCCCGGCAACCCCGCCACATGCGCCTTGCGCCCCTGCCGCAGCTGCCTGCGCAATTCCTGTTTGTCGTGCAAATGAAGCCCCGGTGAAGGAGAGGGAGGAGCGGCATCAAAGCCGTCCGGAGTAGTCGAGATTGGTGCTATGGTGGAGCGAGAATAGCTGGCTCGTGAGACCCGGAGCGCAGCGGCCGTTGGGCCGTGAGCACCGGAAGCTCGCGAGACGGCCGTTCGCAGCCCACCAGAGCGCCGATATCGGCTGCTCCGGGGTGACGGGACCACCATGGGCCGTGTGCCGTAGAAATCCTCTGACGCATCAACGTCAGGTGGGGACCATGTGATCCGGCCCTCGCGGTAACCCGCGCGGACCGGGCAGGGACAGCCCCCATGGATTTGCTTATAGCCTCAGGGATGTTCAAGGCGCGCACCGGGCAGAACCCGTCGCCCCCTATCTAGGCGCGAGCGCGCCGCTTCTCAACCCTTGCCGTGCGCTTCCGCCAGCCCAGCCAGCCGCTCCAGCCGCCCGGCCAGTCTCCCCAACCTGGCCGTCACCGCGCCATCGCCTGCCTTCGCCGCGCTCGCCCCTTCCAGTTCATGCACCCGGTCCGCCAGCATCAGCGCGGCGAACAGCAGTGCCCGCGTCTCGCTGTGCGCCGTCCCGCCGGGCATTTCCGCCAGCTTGCCGTCGATCATCCGCCCGAGCCCGGAAACATGCGCCTCCTCTCCCGGCGCGCAGGACACCGTGTAGGAACGCCCGCCGATCTGCAGCACGACATCGCTCACCGGCCCGCATCCCCCTCGACCTGCAGCAGCAACCCGTCGATCCGGGCAATCGCCCCGCCGACCGCCGCCCGCAGGCGGGCATTGCTGCCCCGCAATCGCTTGGCTTCGCCCCCGCCCTGACCAGCCCCGGCGGCCAAGGCCGCCTCGATCCGGTCCAGCGCTGCCTCCATCCGGTCAAACACCTGGTCCATATCCGCGTCTTCCATCCGGCAAGGTTAGACCAATCCTCTGCAAACGCAAAACCTACCAAGGTCGCAAGCGATTGTTTCCATAACAGTCGGCCGGTTCCGCATCCCTGCCCGCGCGCCACCTGCGGGTTGACGCAAGCCGGCCCGGTCCCCAAAGGAACCCCGCACGAATCGCCCGGCCCGCCGGCGCGATGTTTCCCCGTTTCCGGCCCGATCCGGCCGTCGCACAGTCTGGAGCAGCCCCACCGATGAGCATTTCTGGCGAACGGCTCCAGCCCATGGCCAATGCGATCCGCGCGCTCGCCATGGATGCCGTCCAGCAGGCCAATTCCGGCCATCCGGGAATGCCGATGGGCATGGCCGACGTTGCTACCGTGCTCTACGCCAGGTTCCTCCGCTTCGACCCCGCCGCACCGAAATGGGCGGATCGCGATCGTTTCGTCCTCTCCGCCGGCCACGGCTCGATGCTGCTCTACGCGCTGCTCCACCTCGCCGGCTACGATGCGCCGACGATGGCGGACATCCGCAATTTCCGGCAGCTCGGCAGCCCCTGCGCCGGCCACCCGGAAAACACCCATCTCGCCGGCGCCGAATGCACCACCGGCCCGCTCGGCCAGGGCCTGGCGATGGCGGTCGGCATGGCATTGGCCGAGCGCCACCTCAACGCCACGTACGGCGACGCGCTGGTCGATCACCGGACCTGGGTCATCGCCGGTGACGGCTGCCTGATGGAGGGCATCAACCACGAGGCCATCGGCCTTGCCGGCCATCTCCAGCTCGGCCGCCTCAACGTCCTGTGGGATGACAACCGCATCACCATCGACGGCGATGCCAGCCTCTCCACCAGCGAGGATGTCGCCGCCCGCTATCGCGCCACCGGCTGGCACGTCACCAGCTGCGACGGCCACGATTTCGCCGACATCGAACGCGCCATGGCCGAAGCCGCCGCCGATCCGCGTCCTTCGCTCGTCGCCTGCCGCACGCTGATCGGCAAGGGCGCGCCCAACAAGCAGGGCGGCCACAACGTCCACGGCTCGCCGCTCGGCGCCGAGGAAATCGCCGCCGCCCGCGAACACCTGGTGTGGACCGCCGAACCCTTCGACATCCCTGCCGAGATCCTGACCGACTGGCGCGCGCTCGGCGAAAAGGGCGTGCAGGCCCGCGCCGAATGGGAAGCCCGCCTCGCCGCCGACGAGAACGCGCAAGAGTTCGCCGACCGTGTGGCCGGCAAGCTCCCGTCGCTCGATGCGGCGAAGGCCAAGTTCACCGAATGGCTCTCGGGCGCGCAAAAGGTCGCCACCCGCAAGGCCAGCGAACTCGCGCTCGAAGTGCTGACGGCGGACGTCCGCGCCATGGTCGGCGGCTCGGCCGATCTCACCGGCTCGAACAACACCAAGACCAAGGCCACCCCGCCGCTCAGCCCGGTCGATTATTCGGGCCGCTACGTCTACTACGGCATCCGCGAATTCGGCATGGCCGCGGCGATGAACGGCATGGCGCTGCACGGCGGCGTCATCCCCTACGGCGGCACCTTCCTGGTGTTCTCGGACTATTGCCGCAACGCCATCCGCCTCTCGGCGCTGCAGGAACAGCGCGTGGTCTATGTGCTGACGCACGATTCCATCGGCCTGGGCGAGGACGGCCCGACTCACCAGCCGGTCGAACACGTCATGTCGCTGCGCATGATCCCCAACCTCGAAGTCTTCCGCCCGGCCGACGTGATCGAGACCGCCGAATGCTGGCTGCTGGCGCTCGAAAACGAAAAGACCCCCTCGGTCCTCGCGCTGACCCGGCAGAACCTTGCCCAGTTGCGCACTGCGGAGGACGGCCTCGGCCTCAACGCCAGCGCCCGTGGCGCCTATCGCCTGCGCTCGGCGTCCGCCCCGCGCAAGGTGGTCATCGTCGCCACCGGCTCCGAGGTCGAGATCGCCTGCGCCACCCGCGATGCGCTCGAAGCCCAGGGCATCGGCACCGATGTCGTCTCGATGCCGTCGATGTCCCGCTTCTTCGCCCAGCCTGCCTCATACCGGGACGCGCTGCTGCCGCACGATGTCTTGCGCGTCTCGATCGAGGCCGGCACGACCTTCGGCTGGCAGGCGATCACCGGCATCGCCGGCCTGCGCTTCGGCATCGACACATTCGGCGCCTCGGCCCCGGCCGAAGTACTCTACGACCATTTCGGCCTCACCGCGGAGAAGATCGCGCCCCGGATCGTCGCCGCCCTCGATTAAGACTTGCCCATCCCAGCAGGAGAAAGACCCATGGCCACCAAGGTAGCGATCAACGGCTTCGGCCGCATCGGCCGCAACGTCGCCCGCGCCATCCTCGAGCGCACCGACCACGATCTCGAACTGGTCTCGATCAACGACCTCGCCAGCCCCAAGGCCAATGCCATGCTGTTCCAGCGGGACAGTGTCCACGGCAAGTTCTCCGGCACCGTCGAAGTCGATGGCAACGATCTCGTCATCAACGGCAAGCGCATCCATGTCACCGCCGAGCGCGACCCGGCCAACCTGCCGCACGGCGCGCAGGGCATCGACATCGTCCTCGAATGCACCGGCTTCTTCACCGATCGCGCCTCGTGCGAAAAGCACATCGCCGCCGGCGCCAAGAAGGTCGTCATCTCGGCCCCCGGCAAGAACGTCGACCGCACCGTCGTCTTCGGCGTCAACCACGACCAGCTGACCGCTGCCGACACGATCATCTCGAACGCCTCGTGCACCACCAACTGCCTGGCCCCGTTTGCCAAGGTGCTGAACGATTCGATCGGCATCGAGCGCGGCCTGATGACGACGATCCACGCCTACACCAACGACCAGAAGATCCTCGACCAGATCCACGAGGACCCGCGCCGCGCCCGCGCCGCCGCGATGAGCATGATCCCGACCACCACCGGCGCCGCCCGCGCCGTCGGCGAAGTGCTCCCCGAGCTCAAGGGCAAGCTCGACGGCTCGGCCATCCGCGTGCCGACCCCGAACGTCTCGGTCGTCGACCTGACCTTCCAGCCCAAGCGCGAGACCACCAAGGAGGAAGTCAACGCCCTCCTCAAGGCCGCCGCCGAGGGGCCGCTGAAGGGCGTGCTCGGCTATTCGGACGAGCCGCTGGTCTCGATCGACTACAACCATGATTCGCACAGCTCGACCATCGACAGCCTCGAAACCGGCGTGATCGACGGCAAGCTCGTCCGTGTCCTCTCGTGGTACGACAACGAGTGGGGCTTCTCCAACCGCATGGTCGACACCACCGGCGCGCTGGCGAAGTTCCTCTAAGCCAACGACTCCCCATTGAACCACCCGCTCTCGCGAAGCACCCTCCACCCCGCTCCTCCCGAGCGAAGTCGAGGGACTATCCCGAGCGCCAGCGAGGGCGGGTCAGTTCAAGCAAAGTCGGAGCCTGCCAGCAAATGACCACCGGCCATCTCCGGGGCATCGCGCGGCACGATCGCCCGCGCGGCCCGATGGAGACCGTCGGGCGCATTTCCGTCACCCCCGAACTCGGCCTCCAGGGCGATTTTCGCGGCGCCGTCCGCCCCGGCAAGACCCCGCGCCGCCAGGTCAGCCTGATCGAGGCCGAATCCTGGGCGGAAGCCATGGCCGATCTCGGCCTCGACATTCCGTGGTACCAGCGCCGCGCCAATCTCCTGACCGAAGGCCTGCGCCTGCCCCGCCAGCCCGGCGCCGTGATCCGGATCGGTGCCAGCCTGCAAATCGAACTCACCTGCGAGTGCGACCCGTGCAGCCGCATGGAGGAGATCGCGCCCGGCCTTAAAGCCGCGCTGATCCCGGACTGGCGCGGCGGCGTTCTCGGAAAAGTCATCATGCCGGGCGAAATCGCGCTAGGCGACGCCATTACCATCCTCAGACAGGGAACCCAGCCATGAGCAGCTTCAAGACACTCGACGATCTCGGCGACGTGACCGGCAAGGTCGCGCTCGTCCGGGTCGATTTCAACCTGCCTATGCAGGATGGCGAAGTGACCGAGGACACCCGCATCCGCGCCGCTGCCCCCACCATCCTGCAACTGTCGGAAAAGGGCGCCAAGGTGCTGCTGCTGGCCCACTTTGGCCGCCCCAAGGGCGCCCGCGCGCCCGACCAGTCGCTGAGCCTGGTGCTCGGCGCGGTGGAGAGGGTGCTGGGCAAGGAAGTCATGTTCGTTCCCGAGATTGCCGGCGATGTGGTCAAGCAGGCGGTCGGCATCCTGCGCCCCGGTGACATCGCGCTCCTTGAAAACACCCGCTTCTGGCCCGGCGAGGAAAAGAACGACCTTGAGCTCGTCAAGGCGATCGCCGCCAACGGCGATATCTACGTCAACGATGCCTTCTCCGCCGCCCACCGCGCCCACGCCAGCACCGAAGGCCTCGCCCACGTGCTGCCCGCCTATGCCGGCCGCTCGATGCAGGCCGAGCTCGAAGCCCTGGAAAAGGCGCTGGGCAATCCGGTCAAGCCGGTCGCCGCGGTCGTCGGCGGCGCCAAAGTCTCGTCCAAGCTCGACGTGCTCAAGCACCTCGTCACCCGCGTCGATCACCTGATCATCGGCGGCGGCATGGCCAACACCTTCCTCGCGGCGAACGGCGTCGATGTCGGCAAGTCCCTGTGCGAACACGATCTGGCGGACACGGCGCGGGAAATCCTCGCCAATGCCGACGCCGCCGGCTGCACCGTCCACCTCCCCTATGAAGTGGTCGTCTCCAAGGAATTCGCCGCCAACCCGGCCAGCCTGCGCACCTGCAACGTCCACGAAGTCGCCGCGGACGAGATGATCCTGGATGTCGGCCCCGCCGCCGTCGAGGCACTGGCCGACGCGCTCAAGACCTGCCGCACGCTGGTGTGGAACGGGCCTTTGGGCGCCTTCGAAACCCCCCCGTTCGACGCCGCCACCGTCGCTCTCGCCAAAATCGCCGCCGCCCTGACCCGCGAAGGCAGCCTGACCTCGGTCGCCGGCGGCGGCGACACCGTCGCCGCCCTCCACCACGCTGGCGTGGCGCAAGATTTCAGCTACATCTCCACTGCCGGCGGCGCCTTCCTCGAATGGATGGAAGGCCGCGAACTGCCGGGCGTCAAGGCTCTCGAAGCCTGATCCTTCCTGCGGTGATCCCGTCCCGTTCGGGGTCACCGCAAAAATGGTTTACGCAGTTGCAGCATTCTCCCCCGGCCGTTATCGCCGTGCACATACCTATGCAACCGAAGGACAGGACCCGCCCATGAACACCGCTGACATGACCGCCAAGATGGCCGCCGGCAACGGCTTCATCGCCGCTCTCGACCAGTCGGGCGGTTCCACGCCGAAGGCGCTGGCCGGCTATGGCGTCAACGAAGGCGCCTGGTCCACCGAAGAGGAAATGTTCGGCCTGATCCACGAGATGCGCGCGCGCATCATCCGCTCCAAGGCCTTCACCGGCGAAAAGGTCATCGGCGCCATCCTGTTCGAACGCACCATGGACGGCACCGTCGACGGCGTCCCCACCCCCCAGGCGCTGATCGCCAAGGGTGTCGTCCCCTTCATCAAGATCGACAAGGGCCTGGAAGACGAGGCGAACGGCGTCCAGCTGATGAAGCCGATGCCGACCCTCGATGCCCTGCTCGAAAAGTCGAAGGCCCTGGGCGTGTTCGGCACCAAGGAACGCTCGGTGATCAATTCCGCCAACCGCGAAGGCATCGCCGCGATCGTCAAGCAGCAGTTCGAAGTCGGCCAGCAGGTTCTCAGCCACGGCATGATGCCGATGATCGAGCCGGAGATTAACATCAAGTCCGCCACTCGCGCCGAGTGCGACCAGATCCTGCTCGAGGAACTGCTCAAGGCCCTCGACGCCCTCCCGGCCGACCAGAAGGTCATGCTCAAGCTGTCGCTCCCCGTCGTCCCCGGCACTTTCGACCCGCTGGTCAACCACCCCAAGGTGCTCCGCGTCGTCGCCCTCTCCGGCGGCTACAAGCGCCCCGAAGCCTGCGTCGAACTCGCCAAGAACAACGGCATCATCGCCTCCTTCAGCCGCGCCCTCCTCGAAGACCTCCGCGCCCAGATGACCGACGCCGAATTCGACGCCAGCCTCGCTGCCGCCATCGAGGAAATCTACCAGGGCTCGACCCAGAAGTCGGCGGTCACGGCCTGAACCAGTTCCTCCCTCATCGGGGGAGGGGAACCACCGAAGGTGGTGGAGGGGCAAAGGCCAAATCGCCGAACCTCTCCCCTTGCGCGACCCCGGACTTGATCCGGGGTCCAGCTTCCCGCTTTATTGACTCACACACCCAAAACGGGAGCGCGCTGAAGCGCAGCCCATGGCTGGGAGCGGCATTGCGGTAGGGCAATCCTCGATGTGATTCTGTGGCCGGAAACGCCGACGCCCGACTTGCGACGGAGGCAGGCCTGCGAAGACACGCGGTCTAGCGGCAACAAACCCGCGCATCGCGGTCTGATCAACCGTCGTCCTCAGCCGCCGCTTGCCATGTGCAGCGCAAAACAACCTCGCCGCTCATGTGGAGCGCATAAGCTCGCCCCAAGCTCGACTACGAACATGACAATCACGGAAAGCTGCCATTCGTGGCCCGCTTTCCGGTCAGGGTCTCAGTCAGCCATTTGCTGCGGGCGGCACCGATGCCTGAACGCGCGCCGACTGGCCGGCGACAAGGCGGGAACGGTTGGCGTGGGTCAACCGCCCGGTTCGATGGATTTCCAGTGGATTGCGGCTGCTCCATGACAGAGTGAGCGCAAGCCGGTCAGTTGTTGCCGGTGGCTGGGCGCGGTGAAAGATGTTGCATCCGTCGAAGATGATTGCATCGCCGCACTTGCCTTCAAACGCGTTCCACTTCTTGCGATCAACCAGAGCTTCCATTTTGAGATCGCTGATAAGGCCGGATTTATAGCCCTCCCGCGCAGCGGCTTGTGCCGACAGCGGCGCTTCCACATATTCGAACGGACCGCACCCGGCATCGACATCCGACAAATAGATGATGATGCGCAGCATGCGTTCGTCTTCACGATCGATGTGCCATTGGCGGGTTCCCCTGGCGATGCCGTCGGAGATTTCGCGTTTCACCGTGGCGCCAAGATAGAAGCAATGATCGCCCAGATAGGCTTCGGCCAAATCGAGCACTTTGTCGTGAAGCCCGATGGCATAAGTCTTGAGCGACCGGGTCAGAAGCGCATCACTTTGTATAGGCGTGCTTCCGGCGGGAAGTCCGCCGCCGTCGATCATCGCGCGCATTTCGCGAATGACATCGGCTACATCCGGCCCCAGCACGGTTGCAAGCTGCTCCGCGCGGACCACGGCTGCTCCCCCCGACTGCAAATCGGCCAGGATCGGCAACAAGTCAGCATCAATGGCACGGCCTTCGCTGGCGAACCTTGCCTGGCGCGCCAGATACCCTTGCCGGCGGATCTGGCGCAACGGAGGCACCATCCACATCGACCGCTTGACAGTGCGAAGCGCCTTTTCGAGGCGCGCATTCATGCTCGGCATCTACGATACACCCGTGCAATCGATTTCCTTAATCACTAGTCAAAGTCGCAAGCGAAGGCAATTCAATTTTCGATCACGGCGATGGTGTGGACGGCGGAGAAATGCGGGAACACATGCAAGGACTCCTTTTGCTACCACAGGGCCTTCCCCGCGCCCAATATCGACAGGATGCAGTAACCGCCCGGCCGGCATTGGTCCCATATTCAGGGGCTGGTGGCCTCCCGGATAACCGGGATCGCAACTCGAGAGATGTGCCACCCGCATTGCCAGAGAACACCATCGCGCAGCGCCCAATCGGCGACTGCGGACAGAATCATGATACCGGAGATCCGACCATACCCTCGGACGCTTGACACAATGCCCGGCACAGAAACGATATCTGCCAACGCGCACTCGCGCGCGCTTCGCACCCTCGCAAATATCGACAAGCCTCACCGGCAGGTCTAGTGCCGCGACTCCCCACTACCGGAGTCCGCACCCATGCCCGCCCTTCGCTCCCGCACCACCACCCACGGCCGCAACATGGCCGGCGCGCGCGGTCTCTGGCGGGCCACCGGCATGACCGACGCCGACTTCGGCAAGCCGATCATCGCCGTGGTCAACTCCTTCACCCAGTTCGTCCCCGGCCACGTCCACCTCAAGGACCTCGGCCAGCTCGTCGCCCGCGAGATCGAGGCCGCCGGTGGTGTCGCCAAGGAATTCAACACCATCGCGGTCGATGATGGCATCGCCATGGGCCACGATGGTATGCTCTATTCGCTGCCCAGCCGCGATCTCATCGCCGACTCGGTCGAATACATGGTCAACGCCCATTGCGCCGACGCCATGGTCTGCATCTCCAACTGCGACAAGATCACGCCTGGCATGCTGATGGCCGCGCTGCGCATCAACATTCCCGTCGTCTTCGTCTCCGGCGGCCCGATGGAAGCCGGCAAGGTCGTGCTCAAGGGCAAGGAAGTCGCCCTCGATCTCGTCGATGCCATGGTCGCCGCCGCCGACGAGAAATACACCGACGAGGAAGTCCAGACCATCGAGCGCTCCGCCTGCCCGACCTGCGGCTCCTGCTCGGGCATGTTCACCGCCAACTCGATGAACTGCCTGACCGAGGCGCTCGGCCTCTCGCTCCCCGGCAACGGCTCGACGCTGGCCACCCATGCCGATCGCCAGCGCCTGTTCGAACGCGCCGGCCGCCTGGCGGTCGATCTCTGCCGCCAGTATTACGAGCGGAACGACGCTTCCGTGCTCCCCCGCGCCGTCGCCAGCTTCGCCGCATTCGAAAACGCGATGAGCCTCGACATCGCCATGGGCGGCTCGACCAACACCGTCCTCCACCTGCTCGCCGCGGCCCACGAGGCTGGCGTGAATTTCACCATGAAGGATATCGACCGCCTCTCCCGCCGCGTCCCCTGCCTGTCCAAGGTCGCGCCGGCCAAGCAGGACGTCCACATGGAAGACGTCCATCGCGCCGGCGGCATCTACGCGATCCTCGGCCAGCTCGAACGCGCCGGCCTGCTCAACACCGATGTCCCCACCGTCCACGCCCCGACCCTCGCCCATGCGATCGACCAGTGGGATATCTCGCGCACCAACGATCCCGAAGTCGCCGAATTCTTCCGCGCCGCTCCCGGTGGCGTGCCCACGCAAGTCGCCTTCAGCCAGTCCCGCCGCTGGGAAGCCCTCGACCTTGATCGCGAATCCGGCGTCATCCGCGCGAAGGAACATGCATTCTCGCAGGACGGCGGCCTCGCCGTCCTCTCCGGCAACATCGCGCGTGATGGCTGCATCGTGAAGACCGCCGGCGTCGACGAAGGCAGCCTGAAATTCGCCGGCCCCGCAGTGGTCTTCGAAAGCCAGGACGCCGCCGTCACCGGCATTCTCACCGGCCAGGTCAAAGCGGGCGATGTCGTCGTCATCCGCTACGAAGGCCCCAAGGGCGGCCCCGGCATGCAGGAAATGCTCTACCCGACGAGCTACCTGAAATCCAAAGGCCTCGGCGCCGCCTGCGCGCTGCTGACCGACGGCCGCTTCTCCGGGGGCACCTCGGGCCTCTCCATCGGCCACGTCTCGCCCGAAGCCGCCGAAGGCGGACTGATCGGCCTCGTCCAGAACGGCGATACCATCGAAATCGACATCCCCAACCGCACCATCCACCTCGCGGTCCCCGATGCCGAACTCGAAGCCCGCCGCGCCGCGCAGGACGCCAAGGGCTGGCACCCCGCGAAGCCCCGCCCCCGCCAGGTCTCCGTCGCCCTCCAGGCCTACGCCGCGATGACCACCAGCGCCGCGAGAGGCGCGGTCCGCGACCTCTCCCAACTCAAGCGGTGACCGAAAGCTTGAACCAAGTCCTCACGGTGGTGCAAATGCGCGCCGCCGAACAGGGCCTGATTGATGCCGGGGAAAGCGTCGACAGCCTTATGCAGACCGCCGGCAAAGGCGCCGCCGAATGGGTCTGGCGCATGGCCGCCCGTCACCCGGTCACCGTCCTTTGCGGTCCCGGCAACAACGGCGGCGACGGCTACGTCATCGCCGAAACCATTCGCGCACGCGGCGGCAAAGTCGCCGTCATCGCCGCCACCGAACCCAAAACCGCCGCCGCCCGCAACGCCGCCGCGCTCTACCACGGCGAAGTCCTCCCCCCGACGACCGAACGCCACGGCGAAGTCCTCGTCGATTGCCTGTTCGGCAGCGGCCTCACCCGCCCGCTCGGCCCGGATCACTACGCCCTGCTGAACCGCCTCTGCCAGTCCCACCGCCACACGATCGCCATCGATCTCCCCAGCGGCGTCGAAACCGACACCGGCGCCGGCCTCAACAAAAACCTTCCCCGCTTCGATCTCACCCTTGCGCTGGGCGCCTGGAAACCCGCCCACTTCCTCATGCCGTCCCGCGCCATCTGCGGCATGACCCGCCTGGTCCCGATCGGCGTCGCGCCAGTCCCCCACGCCGCCCAGGCCATCGCCAAGCCCCACCTCCGCCGCCCCCGCCTGCGCGACAACAAGTTCACCCGCGGCCTCGTCCTCGTCATCGCCGGCCAGATGCCCGGCGCCCCCGTCCTCGCCGCCTCCGCCGCCATCCGCGGCGGTGCCGGCTACGTGAAGATCGCCGGGGCAGGGGCCTCGCCGCTTCCCCCCGAACTCGTCGCCTCCACCGAACCCCTCGAAACCCTGCTTGCCGACCGCCGCACCAGCGCCGTCCTCATCGGCCCCGGTCTCGGCCGCGACAGCGAGGCCCGCGCCCGCCTCGCCGCCGTCCTCGCCGCCAACCCCCGCGCCCTGGTCCTCGACGCCGACGCCCTCCACCTCCTCTCCCCCGATCTCCCCCCGCCACCAAATGCCATCCTCACCCCCCACGAAGGCGAAGTCGCCGCGCTGGAAAAAGCCTTCGCCCTCGACAGCACCCAGGCCAAACCCACCCGCACCCTCGCTCTCGCCCGACGCCTCAACGCCACCGTCGTCTTCAAAGGCGCCGACACCGTCATCGCCTCGCCCACCGGCGAACTGGCCTACGCCCCCCGCGCCCCCGCCTGGCTCGCCATGGCCGGCACCGGCGATGTCCTCGCCGGCCTGACCGCCGCCCGCCTGGCAACGGGAATGCCTCCATTCATCGCCGCCCAGGAAGCCGTCTGGCTCCACACCGAAGCCGCCCGCATCGCCGGCCCCGGCCTGACCGCGCCGGACCTCCTGGCCGCTGTGCCCGCGGCAGTCGCTCGTGCGATTTGAACAACGAAGTCAGATGCGAGGGGGTCAACCCCTCGCGCTCCCGGGACCTGTCAGCGTGGTGCGCCGCCTCCATGTTGGCGCAATCCCGCGAAGCGGCCTAAAGCCTGCGGCGCGGCGTCGTTGCGCCATGGCCGACCGGCACCCGACGCCGACAGTATCGGGGTCTGGGGTGTAACACCCCAGGAACTCCTGCTGCCCTCAAATGAGCCCTGAAAAATGCCCCCCGAAGAAACCCCCGAAGCCGAACCCATCACCCGCATCGCCGCCCGCGGCGACGGCCTCACCGCCTCAGGCCGCCACGCCCCCGGCGCCGCCCCGGGCGATATGCTGCTGCTCGACGGCACCCTGGTCCCCGGCTCCCACCGCGCGACACCGCCCTGCCGCCACTATGGCCAATGCGGCGGCTGCCAGCTCCAGCACATCGACGAGGACTCGCTCGCCCGGTTCGTCCGCGATCGCGTCGCCCACGCCGCCATCGCCCACAACCTCGCCCCCGAAGCCATCGTCCCCGCCCACCTCTCCCCGCCGCTGAGTCGCCGCCGCGCCACTCTCCACGCCGGCCGGGTCAACGGCGCCGTCGCCATCGGTTTCCGCGCCGAAGCCTCGCGCACCCTGGTGCCGCTCCAGGAATGCCACGTCCTCCACCCGGCCCTGTTCGCCCTGGTCGCGCCGCTGCGCCACACGCTGTCCCGCAACCCCGGCCGCCTCGCCATCGACATCGAACTGGCCCTGGCGGACCAGGGCGTCGATTGCGCGCTGAAAGGCCTCACCGTCGAAGGCCTCACCGCCACCGAAACCTGGCTGGACTTCGCCAAGGCCCACCAGCTTGCCCGCCTCAGCCTGGATCAAGGCTACGGCCCTGAAGCCCTCTGGGAACCCGAACCCCTGACGATCACCCTGTCAGGCGTCCCCGTCCCGCTCCCCCCCGGCGCCTTCCTGCAAGCCACGGCGGACGCCGAACATGCCCTGACCGCTGCCGCCCGCGCCTGGCTGTCCGACTGCCCGACCGTCGCCGACCTGTTCTCCGGCCTCGGCACTTTCGCCTTCGCCCTCGCCGGTCCTGCCACCAAGGTCCTCGCCGTCGAAGCCGACCGCGCCGCCCACCTCGCCTGCAAGACCGCTGCCGGCATGAATCGCCGCCCGGTCCACACCCTCCACCGCGACCTGTTCCGCAACCCGCTGCTGCCGGAAGAGCTCAACCGCTTCGCCGCCGTCCTGCTCGATCCCCCCCGCGCCGGCGCCCGCGAGCAATGCCACCGCCTCGCGCAAAGCACGGTCGAAAAGCTCGTCTACATCTCCTGCAACCCCGCCTCATGGGCCAGAGACGCCGCCACCCTGACAGCCGGCGGCTACCGCCTGGCCGAGCTACGCCCGGTCGGCCAGTTCCGCTGGTCCACCCACGTCGAATTGGCGAGCCTGTTTGTCCGATAGCTCCGTTCGTCCCGAGCGAAGTCGAGGGACTAGTTCCAGCGAAGCGGGAACGTCCGGGGGCTCATTACCTCCGCGCGCCCAGTTCCCCATCCAGAAAAGCCGCCACCTCGTCCAGCGCCACATCCTTGGCCAGAAACGTCTCCCCGATCCCCCGCATCAGCAGGAACGGCAGCCGGCCCGCATCCATCTTCTTGTCGTGCAGCATATGCGCCACCAGCGCCGCGCCGTCGCACGCCAGCCCCAGCGCGCGCAGGTCCGCCGGCAGCCCGGCCGCCGCGATATGCGCCGCCACCCGCTCCGCATCCTGCCCGTGCATCAGCCCTGAGCGCACCGAAAACCGCGCCGCCAGCACCATCCCCAGCGCCACCGCCTCGCCGTGCAGCAGCCGGTCGGAAAACCCGGTCTCCGCCTCCAGCGCATGGCCGAACGTGTGGCCGAGGTTGAGCAGCGCCCGCGTCCCCGTCCGCTCGAACTCGTCCTCGGCGACGATCCGCGCCTTAGCCGCCACCGAGACCGCCACGGCATGCGCCCGCGCCCCCTCATCCCCCGCCAGCAGCGCCGGCCCATGCGCCTCGCACCACGCGAAAAACGCCGCGTCGCCGATCAGCCCATACTTGACCACCTCGGCATAGCCCGCCGCCAGTTCCCGCGCCGGCAAGGTCGCCAGGGCATCGAGATCGGCCAGCACCAGCGCCGGCTGGTGAAACGCCCCGACCAGGTTCTTGCCGGCAGCGGTATTGATCGCCGTCTTGCCGCCGACACTCGAATCGACCTGCGCCAGCAGTGTCGTCGGCAACTGGATGAACCTGCACCCCCGCTTGACGATCGCCGCGGCAAACCCGGTCAGGTCCCCGATCACCCCGCCGCCCAGCGCCAGGACATGGTCGCCCCGGTCGACGCCTTCGGCCAGCAGCCAGTCGACCGTCCCGGCCAGACCGTCCCAGCTCTTGGTCGCCTCGCCGGCCGGCAGCACCCGCCAGGCGACCTCGTGCCCGGCCGCGACCAGCGACGCCTCGACCACATGACCCCATGCGGCAAACACGTGCCCATCGGTCACCACCGGCACGCGCCGCTTGCGCAGGCGCGCGCCGCACTCGGCCGCGAGGTTCGCCAGCAGCCCATGGCCGATCCGCACCTCGTAAGGCGCCCCGGCGATATCCACCGCAATCGTCGTTGCCGTCATCCGGCTGCCTTCCCGATATGGTTGCTCAACGACGCCATCACCTCCGCCAATGTCCGCTGCTGCGGCCCCGGGCTGCTCGTCACGTGGATCGGCGCCTGCATGTAATATGGCGTCCGCTCCTCGCGCAGCCGCGTCAGGATCGCACGCGGGTCGCCCTGCTGCAGCAGCGGCCGGTTGTTCTTGCGGCTGGTCCGCTCGACCAGGGTGTCGATGTCGGCATCGAGCCATACGGCATGGCCGCGCTCGAGGATCAGCGCCCGCGTCTCGTCGTTGACGAACGCACCGCCGCCGGTCGCGATCACGCTCACGCGGGGCGTCTCCACCCCCTCAGCCCCCAGCAGCCGGGCGATCACCCGGCGCTCGCCATTGCGAAACGTCGCCTCACCATATTGCGCGAAGATCTCGGGAATGGTCATCCGCGCCGCCTGTTCGATCGCCTCGTCGGCATCGATGAACTCGACCCCCATCGCCGCTGCCAGCCGCTTGCCGACGCTCGACTTGCCCACCCCCATCATGCCGACCAGCACCACCGGCCGGTCGAGCCGGCGCGCCAGCGCAGCGCCATCGGGAGAGAGTGCGGCAGTCATTGCGGGTTCGCCTATAGTGAGCTAACCGGCTGCGCAAGCATGCCGTGCCCGCGCGCAGGGCGCGTTTCCATGAGGGAGTCCGGTGAGCACGATTATCAGGCGAGACCCGGAAAGTCGGCCCGGCAAGGCTCGCGCCCGCCGCCTCGTGCAAGTCGCCGTCTCGCTCGCCGCCCTGCTCGCGCTTGCCGTGCTGGCGCTCGCCTGGCAGCGCGGCGGCCCCCGTCCGGTCAGCGAGATTGCCGTGCCGCTATCGGCCCCGGCCCCCGCCTGATGCGCGGCTTCACGCTTGCCGCCCGCCTCGCGCTTGCCGCTACCCTGGCCGGCGCCTCCGCCTGGGCCTTCGCCCAGAGCGGCCCCGAATCCCTGCTCCCCGGCGATTACGACCGTCCCGCGCCCCGCGCCTCCCGGCCTGCCGTTCCGCGCCCATCCGCTGCTCCTGCCAGGGCTCCTGCTGCTACGCTGGCGCGCCTGGCTGCCGGCCCGACCCCCGCCCCTTCGAGCAGCCCGCGCATCACCGCTGCCCCGGTCGTCCCCGGCTTCTCCACCGCCGGCCCATCGCCGACGCCCAGCGCCGCTCCCTCCGCCATCCCCGGCCACGCGCTCTCGGCAGAACTCGCCGCCCTGTTCCCCAACGGCATTCGCTCGATGGCCGATATCGAGCGCCTGCCGCCGGACAAGCTCGACGAACTGCTCGGCCTCAAGCCGCGCTACGATATCCCGCCCGGCGCACGGCGCGCCCTGCTGCGGGTCGGCGTCATCGGCAGCGGGGAAGGGGGCCTGCCCCCGTTCGCGCTGGCTCACCAGGATGCCGATCTCGTCCGCGCCACGCTCGCCGGCAACTCCGGCCAGCTGGTCTCGCGCTGGGGCCACATCCTGCTGCGCCGCGCGCTCGCCTCGCGGCTCGATGCGCCCGAGGCGATGGACCCGGCCGATTTCGCTGCGCTCCGCGCCGCGCTGCTGCTGCGCATGGGGGAAGGGGACGCCGCCCGCACCCTGGTCCAGGACGTCGATCCCGAAGCCTATTCCCCCGCCCTCGTCGATGCCGCGCTCGACACCTATGTCGCCACCGCCGATTTCACCGGCATGTGCCCGGTCCAGGCGCAGTGGCCGGCCTTGCGCAAGGATGGCGAATGGCAGGTGCTGAAGGCCGCCTGCGCCACCTTCTCCGGCAATGGCGCCGCCGGCTTCGCCCAGCTAGATCACCTGACCTATCGCGGCGCGATGCCTCGCATCGATATGCTGCTGGCCCAGAAGTACGCCGGCGCCGCCGGCAAAGCCCGCCGCGCCGTCACCATCGAATGGAAGGGGGTCGATGACCTCACCCCCTGGCGCTACGCGCTGACCATCGGCACCGGCCTCACCCCGCCGGGCGATCTGCTCCAGCAGACCGGCGGCCGCTTCGATGCGGTCAGCGCGCTAGCCCCGATGCTCCCGCTCGGCGTGCGCGCCGACGCGTCGGACCGTGCCGGCGGCATCGGCGTGCTGTCTGCGGCGGCGATGGTTGATCTCTACAGCCAGGTCTATGCTGACGAAGCCGTCTCCGGCGACGCCGCCGCCCGTGCCGATCTGCTGCGCGATTGCTACGTGGCGGAAACCCCGCAGGCTCGCCTCGCCGCCATGCGCAAGCTGTGGGACGGCGCCGGCACGCCGATGGCACGCTGGTCGCGCGTGGTGCTCACCGCCTATGCCGCCGCCCGCATGCCGGTCGGCAGCGTTAGCGGGGACGACGCGGCGGACCTGATCGCCGCGATGCTGTCCGCCGGGCTCGATGCCAACGCGCTGCGCTGGCGCAACGCGGTCGATGCCGGCAGCCGCGGCTGGGCGCTGCTCGCGCTCGCCCAGGCCAATGGCGCGGCCGAGAACGGCCCGCTGTCCAGCTTCCACGACAATGACAAGTCGGAAAAGCAGCGCAAGACCGCCTTCCTCCTCGCCGGCCTCGCCGGCCTCGGCCGCGTCACCCCGGCCGCCAGCTCCGACCTCGCGGAAAAGCTCGGCATTTCCCTCGACGGCCAGACCCGCTGGACCCGCGCGATCGACGGCGCAGCGGCGGTCCACAACCCCGCGCTGGTCGCGTTGCTCGCCGGCCTCGGCATGCAGGGCTCCGGCTGGGACCGCATGACCCCGCGCCATCTCTACCACATCGTCGCTGCACTCAACCGCGTCGGACTCGGCGCCGAGGCGCGGATGATCGCCGCCGAAGCCGTGGCCCGGGGCTGATCTTGGCGGGGCTGACCCTGCCGCGCCAGACCCTCGCGCCGATCACGCCGGAGATCGCGGCTTTCCTCGCCATGCTCGCCGCCGAACGCGGCGCCGCCGCCAACACTATCGCCGCCTATCGCCGCGACCTCGCCGACGCCTCGGCCAGGCTCGGCAACCTGGCAATGGCCGACGGCCCGGCCCTGGCCTCGCTCGCCGGCCAATGGTCCGGCCTCGCCCCCTCCAGCCTCGCCCGCAAATGCTCGGCGCTGCGCCAGTTCTTCGGCTTCCTCGTCGATGAAGGCCACCGGCTGGACGACCCCACGCCGTCGCTCCCGAGCCCCCGCCTCATTCGCCCGCTCCCCCGCCTCGTCGGCCACGAGGACATTGCCGCCCTGTTCGCCACCGCCGAAGCCGAAGCCGCCGGCAACCGGCGCGAGGCGGTGCGCACCCTGGTCCTGCTCGAACTGCTTTACGGCTCCGGCCTGCGCGCCACCGAACTCGTTTCCCTGCCGCTCTCGGCGGTCCCGCGCGATGTCCCCATGCTCACCGTCACCGGCAAGGGCGGCGTCCAGCGCATGGTCCCGGTCAGCACGCGCGCCCGCCAGGCCCTGACCCGCTGGCTGGAACTGCGCGGGGCAGGGCGGGCCAAAGACCTTTCGGGCCGCTACCTGTTCCCCTCTACCGGCAAACAGGGGCACCTGACCCGCGTCCGCCTGTTCCAGCTCCTGCGCGAACTCGCCATCCGCGCCGGCCTCGCCCCCGAACGTCTTTCGCCCCACGTTCTGCGCCACGCGTTTGCCACCCACCTGCTCGCCGGCGGCGCCGACCTGCGGGTTCTGCAAACCCTCCTGGGCCACGCCGACATCGCCACCACCGAGATCTACACCCACGTCGAGCCCTCGCGCCTCGTCGCCCTGGTCAACCAACGCCACCCGCTTGCCCAACTCGGCCATTCGGACTAACCGCACCCGGATGGTCACCTACCTAGAATTCGAAAAGCCGGTCGCCGCGCTCGAGGCGCGCATCGCCGAACTGCGCCAGACCGACGCGGACACGACCACCATCGACCTCGGCACCGAGATCAACCGGCTCGAAGCCAAGAGCCAGGCCCTGCTCGCCAGCACCTACCGTGCGCTGACCCCATGGCAGAAGACCCAGGTCGCCCGCCACCCGTCGCGCCCCCACTTTCACGACTACATCGCCAAGATCTTTACCGATTTCATTCCCTTGGGCGGTGATCGCCGTTTCGGTGAGGACCAGGCGATCATCGGCGGCTTCGCGAAGCTCGATGGCCGCAAGGTCATGGTCATCGGCCATGAAAAGGGCAACGACACCCAGTCCCGCATTCGCCACAACTTCGGCATGGGCAAGCCCGAGGGCTATCGCAAGGCGGTCCGCCTGATGGAACTCGCCGGCCGGTTCGGCCTGCCGGTTGTCACCCTGGTCGACACGTCTGGCGCCTTCCCCGGCGTCGAGGCGGAGGAGCGCGGCCAGGCCGAAGCCATCGCGCGGGCCACCGAAGCCTGCCTCGCGCTGCCGGTGCCGATGGTCGCCGCGATCGTCGGCGAAGGCGGCTCGGGCGGCGCCGTCGCGCTGGCCAGTGCCGAACGCGTGCTGATGTTCGAACACGCGGTCTATTCGGTGATCTCGCCCGAAGGCTGCGCCTCGATCCTCTGGCGCACCGCCGAAAAGGCCGCCGATGCGGCCGAGGCGATGAAAGTCACCGCCCAGGACCTGCTCGGCCTCGGCGTGATCGACCGCATTGTGCCCGAACCGCTGGGCGGCGCCCACCGCGATCCTGGTGCGGCCTGCGCGGCCCTGGGCAAAGCCCTAGCCGAGGAAGTCGCCGCCTTGTCCGGCCTTCCCGCCGCCACCCTCCAGGAACGCCGCGCCGAACGCTTCCTCCAGATTGGCTGATAGCCGCCCGCCCCGCTCCCCCGGCAACCTCCCATCGGGGTATGCTCTGGGTGGTTGGGCTGGGGGAGCGGGGCGGGCGGTGGCCGCACAGCGCGCTCTTTCGCGCGTTGTGCGAAGAACGCGTTGGGCAAAGAAAAAGGGCGGCAGGTTTCCCTGCCGCCCCAATTCTTACGCAATCGCTTCGCTATTAGGCGGCGGCGGTGGCGTTGGCCGAGCTCATCGAGGACGAGGTCGTGTTGAAGGTGGTCTTCAGCTGGTTGCCGAGGCCGTTCATCGCGGTGATCGCGGCAACCGCGATCAGGGCGGCGATCAGGCCGTATTCGATGGCGGTGGCGCCTTCGTCGTTGCGAACCAGCTTGCGGATGTTGGTGATGAACTTCATGATCAGTCTCCTGTTGGCAGTCTACCCCGCCCTGCTAAACCCGTCTCAGGACTGGTGAGACCGCTCTAGGCGCTGAGCCCTTAAGAATTGGTTTTCGGGCTTCGGCGGGTTGTAAAATTATTTGCCGGTCGGAGCGGGAGGGTTCCAGCTAGCCTGCGTGTGCTGGATTTCCGGTGAATGTCGCCTTCCGCAAACCTGCGTAGAAATGCTTGCCGCAATCGGATGTAGCGGCAGGCTGCCCTGCGACGGGGTCATAATGCGCCTAGCTTGCGCCGGCCTCGAATGCGATCCCTCGCGCCGGTCCTGGCCCGCCACTGGCCGCATTCGATTGCCGTCGCACCAATACGGGCGCGCAGGAGCGACGGAAGGTCGCGATGGTTCGCTCGATCTCCGTGAGACAGGTGCTAGGCGCCCTGTCAGCCACCCGCCGACTGGTTGACCGCCGTATCCATCTGGTTGGATATCGTCCCCCAGGTCGCCTTGGTCGCGGTGCCGAAGCCGCTGAAGCCGACGACCATGACCAGCACGATCAGCCCGCAGATCAGCGCATATTCGATCGCGGTCGTCCCGTCGCTTTTGCGGATCAGTCGTTTCAGGCTATCGGGAAGTTTCATCCTGCTGCCCTGTCCAGTGCGATCACACGACGCCGCGAAGCCCACCGCCAGATGCCGGAGGTCCGCATGGTCAACTCGGCTATCGCAGCATTGGGTGAATGAACGGTTATCACGGATACATCTTGTGAAAGTTTTTCCGACACTTCTGCCCGTCGCCGCCGTTGCCCTGATCCGGGCCGATGGCCAGGTCCTGCTGCAGCGGCGGCCCTTGGCCAAGGCCCATGGCGGCCTGTGGGAATTCCCCGGCGGCAAGGTCGAGCCGGGCGAGACGCCGGAACAGGCCGCCGCCCGCGAACTGACCGAGGAACTGGCGATCACCGTCGCGCGCGGGTCGCTGGCGCCGCTCGCGTTCGCCGCCGACCATGCGCTGGTGATCCTGCTCTACACCTGCCGCGCCTGGCACGGCACGCCCCGCGCGCTCGATGCCGAAGCCATCGGCTGGTTCGCCCCGGCGGCCATTTCCAGCCTGGACATGCCCCCGCTCGACGTGCCGCTCGCCCGGGCGCTGGCGGATGACCTGAAAAACCCGATTCAGGCTCTTGCCAACCCGGCACCCTCCCCTTAAAGGCGCCTCTCCCGCACCCGTAGCTCAGCTGGATAGAGCATCAGACTACGAATCTGAGGGTCGGACGTTCGAATCGTTCCGGGTGCGCCATTCTTTCCAAGACCTTATGTAAAACGGGCGGTCCTGAGTGGCCGCCCTTTTTCATTTCAGCAATCAGGTGGCGGAATTCTGCCGCTTGCGCCCGCGCACAACAGTGCTGCTCTCCCGCTCGCTCGACAGTTCCACCAATCCGGCTCACGGCCCCGCTGAGCGTCGGGGCTGGCCGGGTGTGGCAATCGCAAGACGGAATTCGTCAAGGCTGGCCTGCCGTTCGACCTGCCGACCTGGCCATCGCCCTGCTGCCAATCGATCACCTTTTTTCGTTCGCAGGCACGTCGCCGGAAATTCTGCGAACCTTGTCGTGCATGCGCCGGTTGCTCGGAATGCCGGTGTCGCTTACCCCGTTCGAATGGGCCATCCGGCAAAATTCCGACTTGCGAAGTACCGCTTTGACCGTGGGGCTTTTCTGGCCCGCGCCGCTGCAGTCATCGGCGCGGTGCTGCTGGGCCTTGTCGCGATCGTCTTCGCCCAGAGTGGCGATCTTGCCCAGCATGTGTTCACCCGCGCGTTTGCCGCATATCCGGTGCTGGCGGCGGCCGGAACGCCTTTCGTCTTTGTCCTGGTGGTCGGCCTCACCCGGCGGTGGTTTCCGGAAGCGCGGGGCTCCGGGATTCCTCAGGTCATGGCGGCGGGCCACAACCCGGCAGCCAGTGCGGACGGTCCCCTGATCTCGTTGCGCACCGCGGTCGCCAAGTTCATCGGGACACTCGCGATGCTATGCGGAGGAGGCGCGGTAGGGCGAGAGGGGCCAACCGTGCAGATCAGTGCGGCGCTCATGGTCGCTGTGCATCGCTGGCTGCGGGTGCCGATCAATGCCGGCGTGATCATCGCTGGCGGTGCGGCAGGCGTTGCGGCCGCGTTCAACACGCCGCTGGCAGGCGTTGCCTTTGCGATCGAGGAACTGGCTGCGGCATTCGAGCAGAAGGTCGCGGTGCTTGTCATGGCAGCGGTGATGATCTCGGGTCTCGTCAGCCTCGGGATCGCTGGCGACTATGTCTATTTCGGCGCCATGGCCCGGCACCTGGCTATCCGGGACATTGCGGTGCTGGCGCCCGTGATCGGCGTTCTTGGCGGGCTCGCGGGAGGTGCGTTCTCACGCTGCCTCGTGGCAATGGCCACGTCCGAGCGCCGCCCCCTCGTCCTGGCGCGCGCTCACCCCCTGATGGTCGCGTTCGCCTGTGGCGTTGTCGTTGCCGGAGTCGGACTCGCGAGCGGCGGGGCAAGCTGGGGCACGGGCTACGAGACGACCCGCGAATTGCTCAGCGGCGGCCAGGCTCCGATTGCGTTCGGTCCTGCAAAATTCATCGCCGCTTTGGCCACGGCGCTCAGCGGTGCGCCGGGCGGGATCTTTGCCCCCTCCCTGTCGGTGGGCGCCGGGCTTGGACAACTGGTAGCGCTTGTCGCCAAGGGAGAGCCATCGGGCGCGCTCGTGCTGCTTGGCGTTGCGGCCTATTTCACCGGCGTCGTGCGTGCACCCTTGACCGCCGTGATCATCG